>Ga0209319_1000127_pt1 | contig 131385 bp, 116 predicted proteins | sample RifGroE2_FD_184000 | JGI IMG/M metagenome (GOLD analysis project Ga0209319, IMG submission 184000) | Groundwater microbial communities from Rifle, Colorado - Groundwater E2 (SPAdes) (version 2) | ecosystem: Environmental > Aquatic > Deep subsurface > Groundwater | place: Rifle, Colorado... | reverse complement strand
TAGCGATTAGCGTTTCCTGAGTGTTTCTTCTTGGCATATTGATGGAAGTTATTATTTAAATAATCTTCCCACCATATCACACGAGAACGAAATCCAAAAGGTAACCCTAATTGCTGCAATTGTAACAAGCAAATGCGCCGCCTTTTCTTCCAACCCGGGATAAACATCCTGCCCGCCAAAGCCTTGCATGACATTGCCGACAATACCAGCTAAACTGTCTTGTTGCCGTTCCATGGCAAAAAGATCCGTTGCTTCTTGTTTTTTTATCAACAGAGCTTTAAAATCAGCAATCGCTTGCGCCAACTCATCAGCAGTTAATTTAACTTTGCGCTTTGTAATTGTTTTTATTTTCAATTCATCTTTGTCATAGGCATCCAAAGACAACCAGGTATCGGCAAACGTTTTTACTAATTCCAAAATACTTTTATTGTCCAGATTTATATCAGCTGGTAAAAGACTTTTGACATCTTCTACTGATTGTAAAAATTTAGCATAATTACTTCCAATTATTCTCTTGCTTACAACAAAACTTTTTGTTATATACTCCTTTAATGTCTTAGTTGCCCATTGACGAAACTCAACCGCGCGAACAGAATTTGTTCTATAACCTACTGCTAAAATAACATCTAAATTATACATTTTAACATCATAAGTTTTTCCATCAGAAGCAGTATGTGCAAAAATTGCACATACTGAATTTTCTGCCAATTCTCCATCATTTATGATATTTCTAATATGTTTTGTCACAACAGACCTTTCAATCTCAAAAATAGCTGCAATTTGCGCCTGTGTCGCCCAAACTGTTTCTTTATCAGAATCTGTCCGCACCTCAATCGCGCCGTTCTTTGCCTGAAAAACCGCTAATTTATTGTTTAATTTTTTTTGTTTTTTCATATTTTTAAAAGTTATACACATTATACCATATATTATATCATACGAACATAAAACGAACAATAGATTGACAAAAAAAGATTGACAAAAAAATAATTATATGCTAATATATAAAATTAATTTTTGTACTTTTTAAACTTAACCACAAAACAAAGGAGAAGAAAAATGTTTTTATTAATTGTTATTATCTTTGGCTTTGGTTTAATCGGATCCGTATGTTGGTTTATTGCTGAAGAAAATCAAAGAAAATATTCATCAATATGCGCCGTCTTATGCCTAATTTTTGTAATCGGTTCTTTTTTTACTGCATCTGGAGAAATTTACAAAACTCGTTTGTTTTCCGGCACAGTTAAGGGAAGCTGGCTAATTATCGATCAAAACGGCGGCAAAGTAATGCGTCATTGGGTAATAGAAAAAACCTACCCTAAAGATGCAGATAACAGTGACGGAACGCAATTTATGGGCAAAGATGGTCTGGTTTCAGTAGGAACAGGCGCGACCATCATTCAGATCACTGAACCATTTAATAATTTTCTAAAAACATACAAACTAAAGTATGGAATTCCAGAGGAACAAATCGCTCTGGAATGAAAAACACAAAAGCGTTGACCAACTGATCGGTCAACGCTTCTTTTTTTAAATAAATAAATTTGACAATAAAATACTTGACAAAATTATTTATTTAACATATACTTGACTTATCAACAATTAATTAAATAAATAATAATTATGAAAAAAATCAACACATCAATTAATTTCTGCATAAGCATCGCCAAATTTCAGACCGAACTAAGCCGACGGCTGGATGCGCGCTTAAATGGCATCGGTTTTAATGAGCTTATCATTCTTTATCACCTTAGCCTTGCCGACGGCGCAAAAATGCGTAGAATCGATCTGGCTGAAAAACTCGGACTAACCGCATCGGGCATCACCCGCCTGCTCTTGCCTATGGAAAAAATTGGATTGATCAAAAAAGAAGCAAACGAACATGATGCGCGCGTTAGTTACGTCGTACTTGCGCCAGGAGGCAAAACAAAATTAAGCGAAGGCATGGAGCGCATGGAAATTTATTGCGAAGAAATTATTCCGGAAAACAAAATAAAAAAATTAGAGGAGTTTTCGGGTCTGCTTAGGGAGATTAAAATATAAAATTCAAATCATTTTTTTACTTCTGATAAAATTTTACTATAATCAATCTTCTCCCCCAAAAGTTCACAATCATGTCCTGTTTCTTTTTGGTATTCCTGACTAGCTTCCCTGGTTATCATATACACCCTACTATCCTCGCCTTTCTGAACGACAATCCCCTTTGTGCCACTAGGCAATTTGAACTTGGTCTTTTTTTCATAGCCATCTTCGATTGGAATATCAACAACCTCGGGATGCAGATAATCCCATTTGCCCTCTTTTAATGATTCTTCCCTGGCCCAGCCTGTCTTTGGTAGTCTTATATCCTTGTCTTTGTTTCCCCAAATCATGAGTCGTGTGCCATTTTTTTCTGCCACAGGCAACACAGCATTTTTTTGCCAAAAAAAGGATTCGATTTTTCCCGCGTCTTTAAATCGTTTTATTAATTCCGGAGAGTAGTATTTTTTCAATTCACTCTCCGGAATATTTTTTATTTTAAAACCCGCTCCGCCGCACATATGAAAATTGATTAATAAAAATTTATTTAAAACTTAAAATTTTAAATTTACAATTATCTCTATCATTATACCATTTTATCCAATTTTCCTAAACCCAATCCTATCTCTAGCCATATCGCCCGTATTGAACATTTGTCCGCGGACAACAGTGTATTCTCGGTATTTATCATTAATCTTATCAATCGCCAGACTTAATTCTTTTTTACTTATATAGTCTTCAAATAACGATAATTGGCTGGTGACAGGTAGTAAGGTGCCAACAGATACGGCTAGCATGCGGACTGGCATGATTAGCTGTGTTTTTTCTAAAACCTGGTTGGCATGCCGAAATATTTCTTCGGTCGTAAATAGCTTTTCTTTGGTTTTAAAACTGCGGAAATAACCGCCATCGCGGATATATGACCAGCCGATATGCATACTCGATGCCTCGAGACCATTGCCGCGCAAACGCCGGCCGGTCTTTTCGCATAGTTTGTAGAGTACTTGGCTGAGATATTTTTTGTCAGTTGTTTTCTTTGGCAAGCAATAGGAATGGCCGATTGATTTTGGCGCGGGCGAACCGTCGCTCACTTGGCTGATTTCAATGCCGTTTACATTGGACCAAAGATATTGGCCGTAGCGCCCCAGGCTGTGTCGGATCTTGTCTTCGCGGAAATTTCTAAGGTCCAGCAAATCTTTTATCCCAAGTATATTCAAGCGCGCTTCTGTGCGAACGTTGATACCCCAGGCATCGCACAGCGGCCGGTCGCGCAATACTTCTACTAATTTTTCATTGCTATCTATCGTCAAAACGCCTTTTTTGGGCGCGATATCACCGGCGAATTTTGCCAAAAACTTTGTCCACGAAATACCGATCGAGCAATTCAGCCATTCGCCTACTTCGTCTTTTATCCTGGACTGGATCTCGCGCGCCAAACACGCGGCCTTGGCATAGTCGCTAACCCAGCCGGTCAAATCAATAAACGCTTCGTCAATGCTGTATGGCTCGATTGTGCCACTATAAGATTTTAAAATAGCGAATATTTTTTCAGTGGTCGAACGGTATTTGGCCGGCTCGTTTTCGAGTAAAACAACGTCGGGGTCAAGTATGCGAGCCTTGTCTGCCCGACAGCCGGTTTTGATACCACGCGCCTTGGCCTCGGCAGACGAAGCGATGATGCAACCGCCCGGCGAAAGATAAGAACAAACGCCAACTGACCGGCCACGCAAAAAAGGATTCGCCTGCTGTTCTACTGAGGCAAAATAGGAATTCATGTCGATGTGCATTATTATGCGGGGCATATGGATTAAATTGAGATTTAAAAAACTTTATATTTTGTCATTTCGCAATGAGCGAAGCGAATGGAGAAATCTCTTAACTTTGCCATTTTCACAGTTAAGGGATTTCTCCGCTTCGCTACGAAATGACAAAATAAATAATTTTTAATTTTACATTATCATTTTGCATTTTGAGATTTACATTTTGCATTAAACCTTAGTATCATCCCTCAAAAAACAACTCCTCTATCCGCCAACTAAGGTCGCACGTAAAGAATGCCAGACGATAATAGTTCGCATCATCAGAAACACTGAAATAATAAACCTTGTCATTGCCTTCACGCTCTTTGTGTACTAGATTTAATTTTTTTATAAAATAATCCTTATCGCGCCAGCGGAATTGAATAGGCATAACTTTTTGACTATTAAAATTAACTATAACTTCGATTGGCTCGTTTATTTTTTCTAGCATATGTTATTAATTTTAAGTTTTTTAACCTAACTATATTATAAGCGAACAAAAAACGAAAGTCAAGGCTGTTTTAAAATAACTAATTTTAGTAATATAAAAAATGTGGTACAATAAAAATAGTTAATAAATAAAAATTATGAAACAAGAAAAAATTATTCTAAATTCATTGGACAAAAAAATAGAAATAGTAGAATACGACGAGTTAATTCAAAAATTAAATGATTTACTACGAAATTATAAATATTGTAGTGAAGATACTAAAAATAAAATAAATCTTTTTCAAGATGACATTGATCAAATAAAAAACAATGAAGTTAATCCCTTGTTCTCAAAAGAAGAATATTTAGATTTAATTGTTAAAATAGAACAAGAAATAGAAAAAAGAAAAAATTTAATTAAAAATTTTTTTAAATTAAAAGACAGCTTAGGCACAGATATTATAAAAAATTATTTTCAAATCTGTCTTGATAAAACAAATGAATATTTTTCAAAAAACTATGACATATATATTAATATTGAAAAAGGAAGTTATGATTTTATAAACGAATTAAATATTGAAGAATTAGAAATATTTATCAAAGAAATAGAAAAATTAAATATAGACAAAAACGAAGTGATAAATGAAATGGAGAAAAAAAATAAAAACAAAGCCATCACGGATAATATTAATGAAAAGAATGAAAAAAAATATATTATAAATTTTTTAGCGCAAGAATTATATTATAAAAATACTTTATTTAAAGAGTTGTTAATAAAAAATGGAATCAAAAAAAATGTAAGCCAAAAAAATCTTGAGGCGCTAAATCTGGATGAACTTCGAAAAATTAATATTTTTTATAAAAATCTAAAGAAAAAAACCATAGAAGCCGGCGGAGACGACCAAGATGAAGATGATTTACTGTTGTCTCTCGATTAATTCAATTTTACTTAAAATAATAATCACGACACATCCAACACCTCCGCAAACTGGCTATTATACAAAGACTCATAAAAACCTTTTTTCAAAAGCAACTCTTCATGATTCCCCTGTTCAACGATATTACCATCTTTCATAACCAAAATTAAATCAGCATTACGAATGGTTGAAAGACGATGGGCAATGACAAAGCTAGTCTTACCCTTCATTAAATTTTCCATGGCTTCTTGGATCAAAAATTCCGTACGCGTATCGACCGAGCTGGTGGCTTCGTCCAGTATCAGCATTGGCGTTTTTATCAGCATTGCCCTGGCAATCGTTAATAGCTGTTTTTCGCCTTGGGAAATATTGTCTGCCTCTTCGTTTAATACCAAATCATAGCCTTGGGGCAGGGCATGGATAAAATGATCCGCGTGCGCAGCTCGCGCGGCGGCGACTATTTCATCCTCTGTTGCATCCGGTTTTCCGTACGCGATATTCTCGCGAATTGTGCCGTTAAAGAGCCAAGTATCTTGCAAAACCATGCCAAACATTTTGCGTATTTCTCCCCGCTTCATTTCGCGGATATCAATGCCATCAATTTTGATAGCGCCTTCATTCACCTCGTAAAAACGCATTAACAAATTCACAATCGTTGTCTTGCCTGCTCCTGTCGGACCGACAATTGCGATCTTTTGCCCGGGGCGTATCTCGGCATTGAGGCCTTTTATAATCGGCTTGTCCTGACTATAGCCGAAAACAACATTTTCAAAAGACACTCCGCCCTGGATAATCTTTGGCGCAGACAACTTGTCTTTTTCGGTTGGCTCTTCTTTTTCTTCCAAAAATTCAAACACGCGTTCCGCCGATGCCGCGGTCGATTGCAAGACATTGGCGATATTCGCGGTCTGCATAATCGGTTGATTGAATTGATTTACGTATTGGATAAAGGCTTGGATATCGCCGATTCGCAATACGCCTTTGATGGCCAAAAATCCGCCCAAAACCGATACGCCGACAAAACCGAGATTACTGACAAACATCATAATCGGCATCATCAGTCCGGATAAAAATTGCGATTTCCAAGCGCTGTCATAGAGTCTGGCATTTATATTTTTGAATTTCAAAACCGATCGTTCTTCGCCGTTAAATACGCGCATAACATTATGTCCGGCATACATTTCTTCGATATGTCCATTCAGCTCGCCGAGCGTATTTTGCTGTTCCTTAAAATAATGCTGAGATTTTTTTACGATTACGGTTATCAAAACAAAGCTCAAAGGCACAAGCACGAGCGACACGATAGTCATCTGCCAAGAAATTGTAAACATCATAATCAAGATGCCGATAATCATGGTTACTGACGTGATAATCTGCGTCAAGCTTTGATTCAAGGTTTGGCTTACGGTATCAACATCATTCGTAACGCGCGACAAAACATCGCCAAAAGTTCTTTTATCAAAATACGCAAGCGGCAAGCGATTGATTTTTTCGGAAATATCGCGGCGAAGCTTATACGTTGCCTTTTGCGAAACATCGGTCATTATCCAGCCCTGAATATAGCTGAAAAATGCGCTTAACAAATATAATGCCAAAAGCTCAATTGCAAAAACCCAAAGCGCGCCAAAGTCAATTTCCGGCCTAGTGGGCATTGCAACGCCACTGTCAAAAGCTTTTATCCGCATATAATCGCTGACAACCTGATTGGTCATATTACCAAGAATCTTTGGACTGACTATAGCAAATAGCGCGCTGGCAACCGCAAAAACAATTACAAAAATTATCGCAATCCAAAACGGTTTTAAATATGCGATTAATTTTTTCATTGTAGCCGAAAAATCTTTCGGTTTTACAACCAAGCTCATACCGGCCTGCCCCGCCCGACCCGGACCGATCGGCATCGCTATTCGAGCTGTATTTGCGCTGGGTTGTGTTTTACTGTTGTTGCTCATATTAAATTTAATTTGACTCTTCGGTAAATTTTATTTGTTAAAAAAGACTTTTTCTTCTTAACTTGTCATTCCCGCGAAGGCGGGAATCCAGGGAGAGAAGCACTTAACATTCAAAACCAGGATAACGAATTAAAATATTCAAACCTTTTGCCCCTGGATTCCCGATCCCCGGCCAGCTCCGCTTGCGGAGCAGGCATTTAATATCTATTCCCTGCCGGGGGCAAGGAGTGTCGGGAATGACAAAAACATTTTACCTATAAAATTGTCAGAAAAACTATTTTTAAACACTCTTCCGCTCAACTCCAACCTGATAATGTTCCAATTCCGCCTCGGAAAGCTGTGAATAGGCAATCTCGCGATATACATCGCAATTTTTCAACAATTCGCTATGCGTTCCTTCACCGACAATTCGGCCTTCGTTTAATACGATAATTTTTTCGGCAGACATTATCGTTGATATTCTCTGCGCGACTACCAAAACTGTTTTCTTTTCAGTCTCTAGTTTCAAGGCATTCCGGAGCATCGAATCCGTCTTGAAATCAAGCGCGGAAAAACTGTCGTCAAATATATATATTTCCGGATTTTTTACTATCGCCCGCGCGATCGAAAGCTTTTGTTTCTGTCCGCCGGAAATATTCGCTCCGCCCTGCGCGATTGGTGCATTAAATTTTCCTTCCAGCTTTTCAATAAATTCCTCTGCTTGTGAAACTTGGGAAGACTTTTTGATTTCAACATCGCTTGCGTCCGGTGCGCCAAATTTCAGATTTGATTCTACCGTTCCAGAAAAAAGAACGGCCTTTTGCGGGACATAACCGATTTTGGCATACAAATCTTCCAGCCTGTAATCGCGTACATCAACTCCGTTGAGTAAAATCTGTCCGGAATTGATATCATAAAAACGCGATATCAGATTGATCAAAGTGGACTTTCCTGATCCGGTCGAACCAATAATCGCGGTTGTCTCACCTGGACAAGTCTTGAAAGAAATATTCCGTATCACGGGCGTATCCGCTCCATCATAGCAGAACGTAACGTCTTTAAATTCAACCACACCGCCGCGCAAATCGTTTGCGACAACCGGCTCTACCGGGTCCTTGATTAGCGGCTCGGTTTCGATAACATCGTTAACTCGTACCGCGGATACGGCTGCCCGCGGCAACATAATAAAAACCATGGAAATCATCAAAAACGACATTATCACTTGCATGGCATATTGCATAAACGCAATCATATTGCCGATATCCAGGCCCCCGGTATTAATATAACGCGCACCTACCCAAACTATCAAAACCGAAGTTAGATTCAAGATCAGCATCATGGCCGGTTGCATCACAACCATTAGTCGATTTACAAAAAGATTCGCCGCAGTCAAATCAACATTGGCTTTTTCAAATTTTGCTTGCTCGGTTTTCTCGCCATTGAATGCCCGGATAACGCGCAAGCCAGTCAAATTTTCCCTGGCGACAAGATTGAGCCTGTCAACCAGCTTTTGCAATATTTTGAATTTTGGCACAGCCACCATAAACATTACAAAAATAACGCCAAGCAAAACAGCGACCGCCAATGCAATTGTCCACGACAGCGAAGATGCCAAATGATAGGCTTTGTATATCGCCCAAATCCCGGCAACCGGTGCCTGCAATACCATGCGCAGAAGCAAGGCCATTACCATTTGGATTTGCTGAATATCGTTTGTCGAACGTGTTATCAGCGAGGCGGTTGAAAACTTATTGAATTCTACCAAAGAGAAACTTTCCACCCGAGAAAAGACTTTATTCCTCACATCCCTGCTAAAAGCGGTCGCGATCCGAGCGGCAACAAAACCGACGCCAATAGTGCTAATAGCGCCGCCAAAAGCAATCAAAAACATCAAAAATCCGTTCTTAGCAATTAAACCGGTATCGGAATTTATAATTCCATCGTTAATTATTTTAGCCATATATTCCGGCAACTGCATTGTTGCCGCGACCGTTCCAAATACCAAAAACACCAGCGCGATCAGTTGGAGATAATATGGTTTTAAAAATTTTAAGAGTTTAAACATGTATTTATTATCGCATCTTTTTCAAACACAAACAAGCTTTTTGTCTTTTCAACATTTTCTAAAAAATTAATAATCTATTATTAGTAATTTAAAACCTCTTTATGATAAATTCTGTTTCAGGTAACAAAATATACTCATTTTTATTATCAGGATTTTTCTTCTTAAAATCCTCTAAACTTTCCTTGTGTAGCTCGTCCGTATAATGTACTATTGAATTTATCGGCAATATTCCAAACCATTTATCCCAACCTCTATCTACACTCCTCGAATAATCTGAAAGAAACATAACTCCAGCTGACGAACCTGCAAATATCTTACCTTTGATTAATGCCAAAAAATCATCTTTAATTGTTTTCATCGTGTCTATTATTTTTTCAGGTTTACCACCTCTAAAATAAATAACATCAGCCAGTCTGATTTGTGCTTTAAATTTTTCCATATCACTATCAGCAACAATAAAATTTGCTTTTCTATTATTGGTATATTTTGCAAATCTTTCTCTGTCAGACTTCTCAAGCTCTCCCCAGATTTCATCTGGCCTTGAAAAAAATACCAGCAAAATCGTTGGAATCTTATCATTATCAAAATCTTTTACCCATTCTTGATAAAATGCCTCATTATGTTTATTTGGAACACCGGTTTCACCACCGTGTAAAATAAATTTCGTCATATTAATATATGTTGGGACTCTAGGCTAGATACCCGGACTAGAGCCTTAATTATTTTCATCTGATACAAATATCTGTTTTATATCCTATTTATTCAAATAAGTAATAGTCAATTGAAGCACAGTCGCGAATGATACCCAGAGCAGGTACGGGATTTGGATATAGGTAATCCATTTCATGTGTGGATAGATGGCGGCCATCGCCCAGATGAGCGTGCCGAGGACAAGCAGGATGTCGATAGCGGCTAACAAATTATTTTTGAGGCCGAACTGCAGCGGCGTAAAAGCGAAATTAAAAATCAAATTTAAAACAAAAGGCAAAACGACCAGCAGGCTGATTTCTTTTTTCCAGCCCATAAAAAATACTTTACCAAAAGAGATCGCGATAAGCGCGTAAAGAAAGGTCCACACCGGGCCAAAGAGCCAAGATGGCGGCGACCAGGTGGGTTTGATGAGTTGTGAGTACTAATTGTAAGTGTTCATAAATTTAATATTATATTTATATTAGTTACAAACGATACGCCCCAAGAAAAGTTGCAATCGGCATCGATAACGCGACACCGATGCTTCCGACTAGTGTCCTGATTATTTCCGTTGCAATCACCTCGTTATTTATTACCTGGCTGAATGTTAAAAACTCGCCTTGATTTACGGTGAATAATAAAAGCAAAGGCAAAGAAGCGCCGGCATAGGTCAAGAATAAAGTATTCACCATTGTACCGAGATGGGTTGTGCCGACTTTGAAAGCGGATTTAAAAACTTCGCTGTTCCTCATTTGCGGATTGATTGTTTTGATTTGATTAACAACTTCAATCTGGCTGACAATAACATCATCCAAAACGCCGATTGCGCCGATAAGCATTCCTGCCAATAAAAGACCCTGAAAATTAATTACTGATTTGCTCAGACCGATCAAAAATACGGCATCCTCGGACATTCCCGATAATCTTGTCAGCGATGTAAATAGCCAAGAAAAAATTAGTGTCAAAAAAAGGGCGGCAAAAACGCTTAGTACCGACAAATACGATTTTCTACTCCAACCTTCTGTCAGATAAATCATGATTGTCAAAATAAAAAAAGCGCCGATTAGACCGCTTATCAAAGGATTGCCACCGTTTAATATGCTTGGCAAAATATATTTGATGATAATGACAAAACTGATAATCAAACTAATCAAAGACTTTATGCCTTTTTTTCGACCGATCAAAATAATTATCAAACAAAAAATCGCTCCAAGCAAATACAAATAGCCCCGTCTGACAAAATCGGTTACATAAAATTCTTCCATGCCGTCTGAATTTATTGATCGCGAAACCAAAACCTTATCTCCGATCTTGTACGCTCCGGCATTAGCGACCTCGATATCTGAGATGCCGTTGTAAACCACTTCTTTCCCCTGCCATTTTCCGGACAATCCGGACAATAACAGATTCTGCTGAATTACAATCGAAGCGTCCTCTCTTGTTAATTCTTTTTGGTCCAATATTTTAATCACTTTCGCCTCAAAGCTTTCAATCGCCGGAACGGCAGGCAAGCCACCGTTTTCATTCTCCGTTTCGGCGATTTCATCTTCAGACGATCCGTTGTCAAAATCTTGCGCCAATAAACAGCCGGCAGGATAGAGTCCGATTAAAAATACGGCAATTAAAAAAATAATCGCGGAAATGATTTTGGTATGATTAAATTTTTGCATATTTTTTTTATAAATTAGTTTAATTAAATTATATCTCCATAATCCATAAAAATCAACAAAAAAATGATTCTATAAAAAGAATCATTTTTTATAACTATAGCATTCCTAAACTAAGGTTTTCTAATTTTTTTCCATTTGATAACTGCCTTTGTACGCGCCAATTCTTTAGCAATCGCACCACTAATGCTGGCATATTCTTCTGCATCGAATTGTCTGATATTTTTAAGATTATCTGTTGCACGAATTCTAGCTTCCTCTGCTCGTTTTTCATCAATATCCATAGCTCTCTCCGCCGTGTCGGCAAGCAGAACAACTTTGTTGCGCAATACCTCGATAAATCCACCGGAAACGCTGGCGATTTCAACCTCACCGTTTTCCTTCTTTATCTCGATAACACCAGGCACCAAAATAGCAACCAAAGGCATGTGCTTGGGCATGATAGTTATTTCACCTTCTTTGGTCGGAACCGTAACTTGATAAATCATTTCTTTCATAACCACTCTTTCCTGCGTAACTATCTCAAATTTTATTATTTTATGATTTTCGAACATAAGCTTTACAGCTAATATTTTTTTAATAAACGCGAGTTTTGCGTACTTACTGACAATGATTATTTCCCTACATCCTCGATTCCGCCTTTCATATAAAAATCATCTTCATTTTTATCATCATGCTTGCCTTGCAATATCTCATCAAAACCTTTGATCGTGTCTTCCAGTTTCACATATTTGCCGGCGTGCCCGGTAAACACTTCAGCAACCGTAAAAGGCTGGGAAAGGAATTTTTGAATTTTCCGAGCCCTGGTTACAGCTAATTTATCCTCGTCTGACAATTCTTCCATACCAAGAATAGCAATAATATCTTGCAAATCTTTGTATCTTTGCAAAACCTGCTGAACACCACGCGCAACGCGATAATGGTTTTCACCAACCACTTTCGGATCAAGCAATATCGAAGAAGAATCCAAAGGATCAACAGCGGGATAAATACCCAATTCCGACAATGAACGGGCCAAAACGATCGTAGAATCAAGATGTCCAAAGGTCGTTGCCGGTGCCGGATCAGTCAAATCGTCGGCTGGAACATACACGGCCTGAAAAGATGTGATCGAGCCTTTGTTGGTTGAGGTGATCCTTTCTTGCAATTCGCCCATTTCTGTTGCCAATGTCGGCTGATAGCCCACCGCGGAAGGCATTCGACCTAAAAGCGTGGACACCTCTGAGCCGGCTTGGGTGAAACGAAAAATATTGTCAACAAAAAATAATACGTCTTGATTCTGTTCATCGCGAAAATATTCCGCTACTGACAAACCGGACAAAGCAACGCGAGCGCGCGCACCCGGCGATTCATTCATCTGTCCATAAACCATGGATACTTTGTCAATAACACCGCCTTCTTGCATTTCCTGATACAAATCGTTGCCTTCGCGCGTTCTCTCGCCTACTCCGGCAAAAACAGAATAGCCGCCATGCGCTTTGGCGATATTATTGATAAGCTCCATAATAACAACTGTCTTGCCGACGCCGGCACCGCCGAACATTCCGACTTTGCCGCCCTTGGCAACCGGACAAATCAGATCAATAACCTTGATGCCTGTTTCCAGGATTTCGGTCTTGGTTGATTGTTCAATAAACTTTGGCGCCGGACGATGAATCTCGTATCTTTTTTCCGTTTTTGGCTGTTCCTTGCCATCAACCGCTTCTCCCAAAACATTAAAAATCCGCCCCAAAGTGGCATTACCCACCGGAACGCTGATGCCCTTGCCGGTATTTACGGCCTTGTCGCCTCTTTTCAGACCATCGGTCGAATTCATGGCAATCGTGCGCACGACATTAAAACCGACATGTTGCTGGACCTCCAAGGTAACTTTGCCGTTAAACGCCTCAACCTCCAAGGCATCATATATCTTGGGCAGGTTTTCCTCAAAATACACGTCAACCACTGCCCCGATCACTTGTTTTATAATCCCGATTTTGCTGTCGGCATTATTCTTATCATTTGTCATATTTTTTATATTTTAATTATTTTGTTTCTTCTGACAATTTTATGGGTAAAATCCTCTTGTCATTCCCGACACTTCTTGCCCCCGGCAGGGAATAGATATTAAATGATCGGGAATCTAGAGGTAAAGGGTTAGAATATTTTAATCAATTTTCCTTATTTAGAACATTAAACACTTTTCCCCTGGATTCCCGCCGGAGTTTATGCCCGGAGGGGTACGGGAATGACAAAGGGATAACATTGTTTATTATTTACCCACATAGATATCATAAGAACCATTAATTTTATAAAACCCAAAAACCTATTTTAAAGCATTCGCACCGGCGCTGATTTCTGCTATCTCATTCGTTATCGCGGCTTGCCTAGCTTTGTTATAATACAATTGCAGTCTGTCCGCCAAATCCTTTGCCGATTCAGATGCCTGATGCATGGCTGTCATGCGCGCGCTATGCTCGGAAGCGTTTGATTCCAAGAGCGCCTGAAAAAGTTGGATCTCTATCAAGCGTGGCACCATATCGTCCAAAACTTCTTTCGGGCTAGGCTCAAAAGTAAATGTATATGAATCTTTTTTTTCTTTCAGATATTTTTCCTCTTTTTTCTTGACATATTCCTGGTCCAAACCGACTCGAGTATCGCGACCGACTACACCCAGATAATGATCTTTTTCCGCAACAACGTCAACCGGCAATAACTGCTTGATTCTCGGCGCCTGGCTCGAAGCGCTGACAAAGTCTGTAAAAGCTACCATCACTTTATCAAATCTTCCTTCAAGATAGCCGCTGACTGCCATGCTGGCAATCGGCCGTATTTCAAGTGCTTCGGATGCAATATCAACTTTTGGAAACTCGGCAATCACTTTATAGCCATAGCGCGAATAAGCACCCATGCCTTTTTTGCCGACAACGATAATTTCGGTTTCAATCTTTTCGCCGTCTTTATTTTTTTCGTGTTTCACAACCGAATCGTGCGTTTTTTTCAAAATCGCCGAATTAAAACCACCGCATAATCCCCTGTTTGAAGTCAAAAGAATAATAGCAACCTTTCGAACCTTTTCTTTTTTTGTCAGCAAAGGATGCAAAGAACCAGCCGCGCCGACCGCTTTGGAAAGATTGATAACCGTGGTCCAGCTCAAATTAGCATAAGTCCTAGTTCTGAGTACAGCCTCAACCGACCGGCGCATCTTGGCGGCGGCAACCATTTCCATGGCCTTGGTTATTTTTTTGGTATTATTAACCGATTTTATTCTGGTTTTTATGACTTTCGCGCTTGGCATTTATTTATTTTCATTAATAAAAATATTATTTATTCTAAGCTTACTAAATAATCAACCGTATCTTTAAAATCCATGATTGCTTTTTTAATCTTTTCTTCTTCCGCTTCTTCCAGTTTTCCGGTCTTGTCAATTGATTCGGCCACATCACTTATCTGATCATGGAGATAGGCAAGCATATCCTTTTCAAATAGGCTGATTTTTTCCACAGGCACATCATCCAACAATCCTTTGATCGCGGAAAAGAAAACAAAAACTTGGTCAGAAACCGACATGGCGCTATATTGAGTCTGTTTGAAAAGTTCTACCAATCTTGCACCGCGATTCAATTTTGCCTTGGTGTCCTTATCAAGATCCGAACTGAATTGAGCGAATGCCGCCAGTTCGCGATATTGCGCGATTTCCAGCTTGATTTTGCTGGCAACTTTTTTCATAGCCTTGGTCTGCGCTGAACTACCGACGCGAGACACGGAAATTCCGGCATCAACTGCCGGCCGATTGCCTTTGTTAAACATATCGGGATCCAAATAAATCTGTCCATCGGTAATGGAGATAACATTGGTCGGAATATACGCCGAAACGTCGCCGGCCTGAGTTTCAATAATTGGCAAAGCGGTAATAGACCCGCCGCCGTAGTCTTGATTCAAACGGCAAGCTCTTTCGAGTAAGCGGGAATGCAGATAAAAAACATCGCCCGGATAAGCCTCGCGTCCCGGAGGGCGGCGGAGCAACAAAGACATTTCGCGATAAGCAACGGCATGTTTTGATAAATCATCATAAACAATCAAAACATCCTCGCCTTTATCCAAAAAATATTCCGCCATAGCGCATCCGGCATAAGGCGCGATATACAAAAGCGATGCCGTATCGGAAGCGCCTGCCAAAACAACCGCCGTGTAGTCCATAGCGCCGGCCTCTTCCAACTTCGCAACGATATTGGCGACCTTTGATTCTTTCTGTCCAATTGCAACATAGATGCATTTTACGTTTTTGCCTTTCTGGTTGATAATCGTGTCAATCGCAATTGCGGTTTTCCCGATCTGCCTATCGCCGATAATCAGTTCGCGCTGACCACGACCGATCGGTACCATAGAATCGATCGCTTTGATTCCGGTTTGCAAAGGCTGATTTACGGATTGGCGTGTAATAACGCCCGGGGCCACTTTTTCGATTGGATAAAATTTATCAGTCCGGATATCCTCTTTGCCATCCTTGGCTTTTCCCAAGGGGTCAACTACGCGGCCGATAATATTCTCTCCGACCGGAACCTGCAAGATTCTTTTCTGAGAAATAACCTCGTCGCCTTCTTTGATGGCATTGTACTCACCCAAGATAACCACGCCCACGCTGTCTTCTTCCAGATTCAAAGCAACGCCGTAAACCGAACCTTCATCGGTTTTAAACTCAAGCATCTCGGACATCATCACCTCGGATAATCCAGAGACTCTGGCAATTCCGTCGCCGATTTCGATTACGCGGCCAAAATTTTTCTCTTCGGCTTCGGACTTATAATTCGCAATCTGCGTTTTTAATTGTTCAACGATAAAATCTTTTGTATTGCTCATAGTATATTTAATAAATTTTAAATAATAAATTTTAAATAATAAATTTTAAATTTCACACAACACTTTGTCATTCCCGACATTCCATTGTCCTGCAGGGAATAAATATTAAAAGATCGGGAATCTTGGTGTTAGCAGGAAATAATAAGGATTATATCAAATGGTTGTTAAGAATACGAGATGTAATAATATATTGCTATTTTTCAACCAAGATTCCCGCCTTCGAGGGAATGACAAGAAGAAGAAAACGCTTAATAATTTACCCTTAGAATGTATTAAAGAACCAATTATTTTAACATCTCCGCTTTTACACCGCGTAATCTGGCGCGTACACTGTTATCCAGAATCTTATCGCCATATTTCAAAACCATTCCGCCCAAAATTTCTTTGTCTTGCCTTTCAATCAAATTAACTTTTTGTGCCTGTGATTTAGTCTGGATATACCCGCTTATCTCTTTCAAGGAATGCTTGTCCAAAGCTTCAACGCTCGAAACTTCCGCGTCGATTTCGCTTTTTTCCTTGTTCCAATAAATATTAAAAAAATCAAGAATCTTGTCTATCTGAGATATCTGATTATTCTGGATCAGCGCTTTTATAAATTTATCCAAACATCCGGAAATCTCTTTTTCTTTCTTGTCTTTTAATAATTCCAGCAATGCCAGTGCGTATTGTTTTGCTTTAATTTTCATAATTTTTTTTTCGCGTATTTTTTTTAAAAAACTATTGCAAATCTTTTACTATTTTTTTTATCAATTCCTTGTCATTCTTATCCCCCAGCCGCGCCTCCAAAACCTTTTCCATGGCAACAATAATCAATTCGGCGGCTTCGCGCTTGATTTCTTTTAAAGTCTCGGCTTTTTCAATCTGCATTTTCGCCTTTTCGATGTCAATCACTTTTCCAATCTCTTCTTTGGCTTTTTTCAAAATATCATTCCGCTTTTCTCCGGCATCATTCTTGGCCTTTTCAATCATAACCAAAGCCTCTTTTCGAGCTTCTTTGATAATATTTTTCTCGTCCTCAGTCATCTGGATTAATTTTTCTTGGGCCTTTTCCGCGTCTGTTATTCCTTTTTCAATTTTTTCTTTCCGTTCATCCAAAAATTTCAACATCGGACGATAACCAAAGCGATACAAAACAAAAAACAAAACAGCAAAATTTATCAGCTGAGCCAATAAGGTTTTTACATTTAATCCTAAAGCATTGAATAATTCCATAAAATTTATATTTTTAAAAACAAAAGGATTCTGGTTCTTTAGCAAAATATTTGCATAATAAAGAACCAAAATATTTTTTGTTTTTAAACAACAAAAAGGATTAGTAGCGCTACTACCAATGCGTAAATTGCCGTTGATTCGGCAACTGCCATTGTAGCAAACATAAAAGGCATAATCTTGTTGCTTGCCTCTGGATTTCTGCCGATTGCAGACAAAGCCATTCCGGCAATTACGCCCTCGCCGATAGCTGGTCCGATAGCTCCAAGGCCGACAGCAATGCCGGCTGCGATTACTTTTGCTGATTCTACATCCATAATTTTGAAAAAAGTGAAAGTAAAAAGTTTAATCCTTATTACTATTACTATTATTTTTTATTTTAATTAATTATTTTTTTATTCTACCGCCTGCGTTTCCGAAGCCATTGTGATAAATATCAAAGTCAAAACCGAAAATACAAAAGCTTGTACAACAGCCGTTAAAATACCCAAAAACATGAATGGCAAAGGCACAAAAAACGGAGCCAAAAACATCATAACGGCAGTCAACACTTCACCGGCAAACATATTGCCAAACAAACGAAAAGAAAGAGATACAATTTTCGCAATTTCACCAACTACATCCATTAATCCTAAGAATAAATCAAGAAAACCTTGAGCAAGTAATCCAGGCTTGAATTCACCTTTAACTGCCAGCTTAAAGAAACTGGCGATACCTTTTACATTAAAATATTTACCAACGTATCCAAATGGACCATTGATTGCGATTGCTACTATTTGAGTAGATATCACAACAATAATCGTAAGCAAAAAAACCAAGCCGTAGTCAGACATAATCGCTCGAAAAACCGGAACAACACCATCTTCTGTTTGCAAAGTTAGAGCAGATTGTCCGGGAATAAAAGTTGCCATGTTTGCGGCCAAAATAAAAATAAACAATGTAAAAACCAAAGGAAAAATTTTCTTCGTTTTTCTATCATCTCCAACCACGCTGCGCGTAAAATCATATGCGCCTTCAAAAAAAATCTCTACTGCCGCCTGTATTCTTCCGGGAACCGGTTTTAGATTTCTTCTTATAAAAAAGGTGAAAATAAGTATAACAAGACTTAAAACAAAAGACCATAACATGGCATTGCTAACCCCGAACTTCCCGATATAAAATAATATTTCCGGTGCTAATGAGATATTCATATACACAAACTAAGGATGAATCAAATTTCATTAAATTCTTTATAACTGATTGACTGATTTTACGTCAGCGGTTGCGCTTTTCTTTTTTTCATCCAATTCATTGAATTTTCTAATCAGCAATCGTACTTTTTTGAATAAAAGAAAATTAGTAAGCACAAAAGCCGCGGCAACGCTAAGCAACAAAAAAATCGGACTTGTATTAAATCGCTTGTCTAAAAATATTCCCAAAAAGATAAATAATACCAATGGGCCGAATACAGAGGCGCTGCTATAAGCCGCCATCCCCAATGCCAACTGTCTAACGCTATGAGGTTTTCTCAAAAGACTGTCGTCATTCATATTTTTTAAACAAAAAATAAATAAGGATATTCATCCTTATGACTTTTTTGCGTCTGCATACTTATCCACTTATATTATAGTTATATCCTGCAAAAAGTCAATGCCACGAAAAAATCGTTATTTTATCATGCTTTTAATCAGCTCTTTATTATCCTTGGAATCCAGGTTTTTTTCAATAACCTTCTCTGTTACCGAAATCACCAAATCCGTTACGCTGGCTTTTATTTCTTTTAAAACCTGCGCCTTTTCTAACCGCATTTTTTCTTTTTCCTCATTAATAATCTCTCCGATTTCTTCCTTTGTCCGTAGCAACATTTTCTCGCGCTTTTTTTCCGCTTCCGCTCCGGCTTGCGACATTATCAAAGCGGCGGCTTTCTTTGCCTCATTAAATTCATGCTGGCAAAGCGCTTCTGTCTTTTTCATATTTTCCTCGATAGCAACAGCGTCTTGCAAGCTTTTTTCGATTTTTTCCGTACGCTCGCGCATAACTGCCAAGATCGGCTTGAGCGCGAAAAAATACAAAATCGCAATGACAATCGCAAAATTAAGCATCTGTGCGATAAGCAGTTTGACGTCAACATGAAACATTTCGATAAGTGATTCCATATAAATATATTAATATTTTAACGCCGAGAGGCTTTTAGCCTCTCAATAGTCAAAATACTAACTGATGCTGAATGCGATAACCAAGGCGTAAATCGCGATCGCCTCCGCGAATGCGGATGCCAAAAGCATAGGCACTAAAATTTTGCCCGCCGCCTCCGGGTTGCGTCCAATCGCCTCCATCGCTTTCATGCCGATCAATCCAATGCCGATTGCCGGAGCGATCGAACCGATACCGATTGCCAAAGCCTTGGCCAACATAATGTTTTCCATAAATTTATTAAGCTGTAGCTTTTTAGACGCGCAAGTGTATAGTTTAAAAACTACTATCCTACAAGCCTACAAGCCTACAAACCTTTGAATTATAATCTAAATAATATTTATCGTTTTAATGTTCCTCCGCGCTCGTATTCATCGTTAAATATGCCAGAATCAAAACTGAAAAAATCAAAGCTTGAATCATGCCGACTATCACTTCAAGGAATATAAAAGGCAGTGGTACGCCAAATGCCAGAATCGCGGACATAGAGGCAAGCAAAACCTCGCCCGCAAAAACATTGCCGAATAAGCGGAAAGAAAGGCTGGCTACTTTGGCAATTTCACCGATAATCTCAATTAATCCGACAAAAGCTTTGATCGGATTGACAAAAATAATCATCGGATCTTTTCGAATTTTTTTAGGTATCTCCAAAAAAGCCCTGATGTTGATAAACTTATTAAAATAGCGCCAAGCGCCCAAAGCGATAATGCCGAATATATGACTGGCGACTACGCCGATAATTGCCAAGGCCAAAGTCGTATTCAGATCCGCGGTTCCGCCGCGAAAATAAGGGACAAAAACTTTTTCGCCATGCGCGTAAGCAATCTGTCCAATAGATCCAACGCCCGGCAATATCCCCATCCAATTTGAAAATAATATAAATATAAAAAAAGAAAAAACCAAAGGAAAAAATTTTAAACTCCGGGAACGTGACTGAGTAACCAGATCAAATATGCCCAAAAATTTTTCAATCACCATCTCAAAAACATTCTGTATCCCCTTTGGCACAATGCGGACTTTTCGTCTAATAAAAAGACTAAGCACTAAAATCAAAAAAACCACAATCCACGAATTCAAAATCGAATTTGTAACTGTAAAAGCGCCAACATGAAAAATCGGCTCAGCATAAAGCGTATGTTCATGGGATACGCTTCCTTGGTTGGAATTTTCGGCATGTTCTGACATTTTTTTGCTTTTAAAAAATAATATTCTTTTACGAACATGACATTCTAAAATAATTAAATTTATTTTAGAATGTCATGTGGCGCGAGTTGTTTATCCGTGCAGACATCTTCTTTCCGAGAATCATTTTTTTTGTTAAATTTCCCATATTCTTTACTTGCCTCATAAACTAGCCCAATCATTGAAAAAACAAATGCAACGCCAACGACTCCAAGCAAACCAAAAGGCGCGGAATCATATTTTTTGTCAAGCCATTGCCCAATAAAAGTCGCTATTATTACCGGAAATGCTACCCAAGCCGAAAGACGAACAAACAATGACAAAGCCGGCTGCCACCAAATGCTAGTTTGCTTTTCATTTTCAGATTTCATGCAAAATATGTAAAAAAAATTAAGTTATTTTATTATTTTATCTACAAAAATTGTCTAAAGTTATCGCTTATTTTTTATTGTAGACTAAAAAGCTTATGTGTCAAGAGTCAAGAGACTTGACACAGAAGAAAAAAATCATATCCTGAAAAATTGCCGAGCGTTCTCTGTGGTCAGATCAACCACTCTTTCTTCGCTCATATTCTTTATTTCCGCAATTCGCTTGGCAACCAGACGAACATACATAGGCTCGTTGCGCGTACCGCGGTAAGGTTCCGGTGTCATAAACGGGCAATCAGTCTCAACCATAAACTTGTCCTTTGGCAAACGGCGGATCAGATCATCCCACTGCCGGCTAAAAGTAATAAGTCCGGTAAAACTGATTATCAAACCCAGTCCAAAATATTCCCAGGCCAGATCTTCGTTGCCGGAAAAACAATGCATGACCGCCCAAGGTTTTTCTTTGGGAATCAAATCGGCATGTTCCTTGCGAAAATCCTTGAGAATTTCCAACATGTCGTCATGCGCTTGGCGGCAATGGATGATAGCGGGCAGATCCAATCGGCGCGCGAGCAAAAGCTGTTCATAAAAAGCGTATTTTTGAGCGTCTTTTACTTTGTTAATATCATCGACTTGATCCAGGTGATAATAATCCAAACCGATTTCCCCGATAGCGACTGCTTTTTCAAACTTGGCAAGCTTTTCATATATGTCATAATTAAAAATTTCCGCACGCGTATCAAAGCTATAATCCTTGCTCTCGGCCTTGAATTCAAACAAATGCATCGGATGCAAACCCACGGCGGCATAAACGCCTTTTTCATAACGATTGGCAATATCCAATGCCCGTCGCGAAGTCTTGTATTCCGCCCCGACATTAATCATCCAGGTTTTTTCGTTTAAAGTTTTTTGAATCACGCTGTCCGCATCCTCTTTGAAATAATTAAAATTCAGATGCGCGTGCGTATCTATAATTAGGTTATCCATCGAAATATGATGTTAATATAAACTTTGTAATTTTTTTAAGATTTCGGGTAAAAGCGGCAGAAGAGCGTTGGCAAACTTTAAAAAAAACGGCGCGAATTCGGATTGCGAAAGCCATTGCCCGAACCAGTGTTCGATTACGGAATAGCGGGAAACAAAATAAAGAAATAAACCGATAGACAAAGAGCCGGTTAAAAAACCCAAGACAACACCGCCCAAACGATTGAATGTTTTTAAAAACGGTATTATCGAGATCAAATTAAAACCACTGTGAAGCAAATAAAACAAAAAACTGACCAAGCGATTTATCAAGGAAAAAAGCAAAACAAAAACTAAAACTTTTCCCAAATTGGCATAGCCAAAGAAAAAACTGTTTACCCAAACAGATACGGGTAAATACAAACGGCTTGCCAAAAAAGCCGCGACCAAAAGGCCGACAAAAGCCCCTAGCGTTCGAATCAATCCGAAAAAAAGCCCGTAAAATACGAAGCCGGCGAGGATTACTACAAGGATTACGTCGATAATGGGCATGTTTTTAACTTTTGTCATTCCCGCGTAGGCGGGAATCTTGGTGTAAAGATAATTATTATATTTTCTTAAATTAAGTTGTATATAAAATAACTAATTTCCAATTCTTGTTAAATTCTTTTATAACCAAGATTCCCGCCTACGCGGGAATGACAATGAAGAACTACAGTCTCGGAAACAACGAATCGCCTTTTTTGATTCGTTTCGCGCTGAATTGCTGAATGATTTTCTCCGCGGTTTCCGGCAGAAACGGTTGTAATAAGTCCGCAACGTTCAAAATATTTTGCGCAACGATTTTTAGAACTTCGGAAATTTCAGCTTTGTCCGTCATCTTCCATGGCGCTTTGATCGATATGTATTCGTCCATTTCTCTTAGCTTGCTCCAAAGAATATTCAATGCCTCATCAAAATGATAAGCTTGAATTTCATTTCTGAATTTTATTATCAAATCTTGATCAGAATTACGCATCAAATCAAATTCCAATTCATTTTTTTCGATCAAGTTGGATGTGCGCGCGACCAAATTGCCAAGTCCGTTGGCAAGATCAGCTTGAAATTTTGCGCGAAATTTTTCTTCGGTATAATCTGAATCCTCAAAAGGCTTTAAGTCCGCCAAAAGATAATAACGAACCGCGTCAACTCCATATTTTTTGACAAGGTCATGCGGATTCACGACATTGCCGATTGATTTGCTCATTTTCTGTCCATCAGACGTTATAAATCCAAAAATCAATATTTGCTTGGATGTCGGAAATCCGGCAGACATAAGCATGGCTTGCCACATCGCTGTTTGCTGGCGCAGATTATCCTTGCCGGCAACTTGGATTGCATTTGGTGATTCTTTTGTCCCCCAAATTGATGTAAAATTTTCAAAATCCTTATCCCAGTCCAAACAATTGATATAATTTGTCAGCGCATCAAACCAGACATACATGACATGTTCACTGTCTCCCGGCACAGACACGCCCCAGGGCATTTTTGATTTTAAGCGAGAAATACTAAAATCTTGCAAACCCCTGCCGATAAAAGCCTTGATTTCATTCATGCGATGTGCCGGCACGATAAAATCTGGATTTTTTTCATAAAAATCCAAAAGTTTATCGGCATATGCCGACCATTTAAAAAAATAATTTTCTTCTTCAATCAATTCCAGCTCTTGTCCGGGATGATGCGGACACTTGCCGTCAACCAATTCGGATTCGGTAAGCTCAAGTTCACAGCCAACACAATATTTTATCTTATAAGCCTTTTTGTATATATCGCCGTTTGCGGCGCACTTTTTCCAAAAATCTCCTGCCAACCTTTTGTGCCGTTCATCGGTTGTCCGGATAAAGCTATTATAGCTCAAATTTAAAGCCTTTTTTAAATCATCAAACCTGGCCGCGTATTCATCCGTATATTCTTGCGTCCTGACCCCTCGTTCTTCCGCTTTGCGAAAAATCTTTAGACCATACTCATCCGTCCCAGTATTAAAAAAAACATCTTTCCCTTCTTGTCGCGCCCAACGAGCCAACACGTCAGCGCGCACAATCTCAGCCGCAAAACCGATATGCGGATCTGCGTTAACATAAGGTAGTGTAGTTGTTATATAAAATTTTTCTTTATCCATATTTTTATATACTTTTTTTCTAACTTCTTACTTTTAACTTCTTACTTCCAAATTCTCACTTCTTACTTCATTTATCTCCCAATAATAACCACAAACTCCCCCTTCTGGTCATTCTGACTGTCTTTTATCTTATTGATAATATCTTCGACTTCGCCGCGATAAACCGTTTCGTGCATTTTTGATAGTTCGCGGCAAACGACTACTGATGTGATAAGTGATTTTTTGCTTTCAATGTCCTTGTTCATCGCGATTCCTTTGCTCCGTTTTTCGTCAACCATTAGATTATGCTTGATAATATCTTGATTAACTTTTTTTAATTCATCCAAAAATTTTAAAATCCGATGTTTGGATTCGTAAACAACAACCGGATATTCACTGTCAACGATTTTGGTTAAAAAGGTCTGGCGGCCTTTCTTGTGTGGGGGAAAACCCAAAAACATAAAACGATCGGTCGCGATTCCGGAAATTGACAAAGCCGCGGTAACCGCGGACGGACCGGGTACAGATTCGATTTTTATGTCTTCGCCGAATTTCTCGATCGCCGCCGCTACCAATTTTCCGCCCGGATCAGATATTCCCGGCGTACCGGCATCCGAAACCAACGCCAAATCCTTGCCGGCACTAAGCAAATCAATAATATAGTTTTCTTTCTTTGCATCAGTATGCTGATGATAAGAAATCGTCGGTGTAGTAATTTTATAATAATCCAATATCCGCTTGGTAACACGCGTATCCTCACACAATACAAAATCCACCTCGCCGAGAATTCGCAAGGCGCGGAGAGAGATGTCTTCGAGATTACCGATTGGGGTGGCTACGATGTATAACATATTTTGATTTCCGATTTCCGATTTCCGATTTCCGAATTTTTTATTCGTAAATCGAAAATCGGAAATCGAAAATTACACGATATCCTCCTTCCTCTCCCTAACATACCGCGTCCACTCCTCTGCAATCTCCACAAATATCTTGAACGGCGCTTCGATAATAAAGTCCAAGATAAAAACGAAAACATTGATTTGGGAAAATTTTTCACTCAGCCATTTTCCTACGGCAACGATTGGTACATAGAAAAAATCGCTGACAAAGCTAAGGATATTCTCCCGTGGCGGAATTATCATCATGTCCTTGGTATTGCGGCGGATACGGATACTGAAAAAGCTGACAAATGTCAGAAAGAATATAAAGATGATTATGCTAACCCAGGTAAAATTCAACTTACCCAAAAACCAAACAACTCCGCCGAACGATAAAAGGAAAGTAATGAAATATAATACACCGAAGACAACACCGGAGCTTTGGCTGCGTTTGACCGGTTTCGTTAATTTAAAATGATCCTTACGTTCCTTTTCTTCAAAAACTATTTCCTCCACGCCTTCTACAATTTTTTTCGAATTGGCATCCGAAGGTATTTTGGTGAACAGTACTATAAAAAATAGTAAAACCGCCGGAAAAGCGATATTGATAAAAAATGTCAGATTGTTGATTTCTTCTCCAAACAATTTGGTTGCCGGAATTTCCAATAACAAAACAAAGATAGATTTAGTAATAAAAATATAAATTATACTGCGTACAGCCGCGCGCCATAATTTTTTACGAGCCTCGGCATAACGCTTCTCGCAAGCGTTCTTAATCTCGCGCGGAAAGGCTTTTGGATCTTTTTTGATACTTTCGTAAACTACGACAGGATTTTCTTTTATCACGTCCGTCAAAATGGAAAAAAATACGGTATAGCGACTAATGACGCGATTAAGTTGTTTGAGCAAAGGATGATTAAGTTGTGACTCGATCGCTTGTCGTAAAACAATGATATTTCCGGCTACTTTTTCAATCTTTTCCAATCTTGGTTTTTGCCACTCGGCATTATAATATTTAAACAAGATAAAGCTCAACATATCCTTGTCAAATTTGAGCAAACAACGATGTATTCCTAAAAATATTTGAATTTCCTTATCCTTGTCAAAATCGCCGTTTTCAGGAAACACGATGTTCTTCAAAAGGACATCGTTCATATAGCTAACTACCGTTTGATTGATTTTATTTCGTCCCAGCTGTTCTTCGATATCGCTTGCGGCCAAAGCGATTATCCATCTATTCAAATCCATTTTTTCGTCAATGCTTCTCCCCTTGGTTTTGGTTATCGCTCTTCTCAAGTCCAAATATTTTTGGATAACCGCCGCTACCTCATCGATTTTGTCTTCTGGAATGGCATTATTCGGCAAATATCCCGCCCGAATCAGTTCGGTCAACAAACTGCGCGCCACTTCGATACTATCAATGCCCTTGATCGAAATCGTACCCTCGATAACAATCAATCTTTTTATGATTCTTTCAATCGCATTCTTGCGCAAAAGATGCTCTTCTTTATAATCAACGGTATTACGGATTTTCTCATAATAAAACGACATCTTGGAAATCAATTCTGATACGTTGATTCGAGAGACATCGTCGCCCCTTTCATCTTTCTTGTTCTGTTCGCGGTAAACAACCTGAAACAAACGCTTGGCATTTGCGGTAAGCGTAATTTTTTGATCGCTTTTTTTTGATAGATTGGGATTAACCATATTAAAACTTAAAATGATTTTCTATATCTCGCTTGATTGCCCAAACTTTGTACGCACCATAAAGGAAGGCATAAGCCAGAACCAGTACGAACATGCCAAAAACCAGACGCAAGATAAAATCAGTCCACACAATCAACACAGCCAGCATCAAAAGCACAATTCCCGTGCTTACCAGCGACCAGATTATGCTATTAATTTTTTTATTAATTTGCTTGATTAAATTTTGCATAAATTTTTATAACTCTTAGTATATTATTTGTAGTATTTGAATATCATTTGTAGTATTCGAATTATTAACGAATTCATAATGCTAATGCTACAAATGATATTCAAATACTACGAATGATAGAAATATATTTACATTTAATTATTTCGAAAAATGTATCTGTGTAATACGGCTTATTTATTAATACAAAACCCCGACAAGCATTCCAAGTTCTCCTTTTGGTCACAAGCATCCGCGTTCTTTTCTGTCGAACAGCAAGGTTGATTCAGACCACCACAGCGATAACAAGAATCATTGTTGTGCAGATTTCCCGGTATACAAAAAGGCTCGCTCAAACAAGCCGCTCCACTGCTATAACCGCAATCGCGACAGACACCATTACTGCATTCGCTTCGCCTATCGGTATTTTCCGGTCTTTGGCATGCTTCCGCTCCCGGACAGCAAGGATTTCCAACCTGTCCGCAGGTTACACATTTTTCGTTAAAGCAAAAAAGATTATCCGCACATTCGTTTTGCCCCTGACAGCAAAGCTGATTTTCATTACCACACGTAAGACAACGATCACTGTGGCAAACCAGACCGAAATCACAACTTGGATCAGATGACCGGCAAAAAGATTTTTCCTTACCCAATTCACAACTCTCGGAACAATAATTATCTTTATCATTACCCGGATTGACACAGCAATTTTGTCCGTACTTGCAGGGTTGATCTTTATCCTCACAACATTTAAGACCATCATAACCGCATTCATCTGCCAAAAGCACCTCGTTTTGCCAATTTGAGTTACTTGTACTCTTTTTTTGGCTAATACTACATCCAGAAAATATCAATAACAATAATAAAAGCAGTATTTTTGAGAATTTTCTGTCTAAAATAATTTCTGTAAAATTAGGCATAAGCAATAATCATATTATACCTAATATAAATATAAATTTCAATAAGAAAAAAAATGAAAGCAACGAAAAACGTTTTTCCTAAGATTTTTTAAACTGCACTTTAAAAATCGGCTCATATTTATTTTCGTATTCGTCCACTATTTCAACATGCTTACCTTTGATATATTCCGACAAAGCCGCGTCGCTTAAAAGCATTGTATCATTTTCAATATCAGCCTTTAAAACTTCTAATTTATCAAATTCAGTCCGAAAATCGTCGCGCAGACTTTCTTCAATTTTCTTTTTTTTCTCTTTTAAAATATTAAGCTCCTCGACCGCTTTTTGATAACCGCTGGAATTTGACAAGGCATCGCGATACATTGATTTAATCTCTTTTTGTTCTTTTTTGGATTTTTGGATGTTGTTGAAAATTTCTTGGATATTTGGCATAAAAAAATAATTACTCCGTTTTTATCAAACGGAGTTTTATTAAATAATAATAATTCTATGATATCACAAAAGCATTTTTAATTCCACAAGCTAAAAATCTTTTATCTAAATTTTTCCATAGACCGTTCCGGTATAGTATCGCGATACATATCCGGCATCGGATTTACCTTCGGACATCCAAGGGGGCTTTCCCAGCAATGCAAGCCGTCTATTCTCGGTCTTGGTCCAAAATGCTCAGCCGGAAGAATAATTTTTGCCTGAAAAACCGGATTGTCAGAAACATCATCTGTTAAACCGCCAATAATACGAAGCATCACATCCGGCTCAATGCTAATCATCGGAGCGACCGAAGCGTCTTTGGCAATAACCAACCAAGTCTGTCCTTGAAAATCCACCAAGCTGAACTCCTCCTTTGTTTTTATTTCCGACACCATTCCGGCCAAGCGCCCATTTTCCGGTTCCGACCAGATCATGGGACGACGATTTCCAAATTGATTATAAAAAGGCAATCTGTCCGAAAGCGTAAAATCAATTACTCTTCCAACGCCAGCCGCGTAAAAAGCCGTGCCCAAAAACATGCTCAAAAAAATACTCCCCGCCGCTACAATCGGTAAACGGTATTTATAGCCTCTTTTCGTATGCTTAAAATTGTAATCCACAATAAATATGAATAACGCTAAAAACAAAATCCAAAAATACGGCAAAGTAAGCAATGTAAAGCTAAATATATTTTTATTAATATGCCGATAAGCATCCCAGTCATTAAATCTGAGCAGATGGATAATAACAGAAAAACCGGCCGCCCCGACCAAGAGTGAAAACGCGCCGCTTAGCCAAAGCAAAAAAGCCTTGAGCAAAAACTGCCATTTCGGTGTCGGTGAAATATGTTTTTCTTCAATTACCGATAAAACCTTGCGGCTAATATCTTTTTTTTCCATATAATTTAAATGATTATTTTATTTCCAAACTATCCCGCCTATCCATTTCTTCCCGAAACTTGATTTTCGCGCGATTCATGAGTGAGGCAACCGTGCCCATGGGTTTTTTTAAAATATCTGAAATTTCCTTATAATCTTTTTCTTCAAAAAATTTCAAAATCAAGACTTCTTTATATTTATATTCCAAATTATTTAAAATCTTATTGATTTTTTCCCTTAACAAACTATTGTCTATTTTCCCCTCAATATCCAAATCCGCCGCCAAGCCGCGCAATGAATCATCATTCAAATCAATGCCGGCGTTTTGCGGACGCGCTTGGATTTTTCGAAAATTACTGATTACCTGATTATGCGTAATCCGATATGCCCACGAAGAAAACTTCAAATCAATGTCAAAATCATTCAAATTTTGATAGATTTTTATAAAGACATCCTGCAACACATCTTCCGCTTCGTCATTGCTTAACCCGGAAATTCTTTTGATATAATAGAGCAATTTTGCTTGATAACGATTCATAATGTGCAAAAAAACAGCCTGATCTTTAATCGCCAAGCCGACTAATTCTTCATCGCTTTTTTCCTCAATGTTGGAATTTTCCGGCATAATTCAATATCTACTTCATATATTATACGCAAAAATCAACGTTTTTCTTCTGAACGAAGAATAATCTTTACAATCTCTGACCGGCCACTTGTCCGCATTGTCGGACCCCAAACGCCAACACCGCTGGCTATATAAATTTGAAAATCACCGATTTTATGCAAACCATAATCATAACCAGCATATACAAAGTGTGTTAAATAATTAAACGGAAAAAGCTGACCGTTGTGCGTATGCCCAGACAGCTGTAAATCAGCTCCCAAATTGATAGATGTTTGAAAATCTACGTTAGGCGAAAAATATAACTCCCTGTGATCAAAATTATTTTTTTGATCAATGCTTGTCGGCGAATGGAATAATAAAATACTTGGTTTATTCTTGTCAAAAATTTTATTTTCGCTGATTATTTTTTCAATAGCATTGCCGCTATTGCGTTCGGGGTAGCTTACGCCGATAAATTGCAATCCCTTTATATCAACAACTTCGTCTTTTAGGGTTTTGATATTTGTTTTTTCAATAATTGAAAAAGCCTCGTCAACTCCCAAATATATTTCATGATTACCGTTAACATAAAATACTCCTTCATTCGCTTTTAACGTGCTTAGCGGATTTACAAACCGTTCAAGCGATCCATCCATACCGTCAAACAAATCTCCGGTTATCAAAACAACATCGGGATTAAGCGCGTTTGTCTTGGCAATCACTTGATTCAAATAATCAACGCCCAGTACCTTTCCCAAATGCACATCCGACAGCTGAACAATTGTTTTCCCCTTCCATTCATTCGGCAAATCTTTGATATTTATTTCAATTTCTTTTACACCGGGATACAGAACATTGAGTATACCGAATATAGAAACAAGAATAGCGACAACAAATAAAAAATTCGCGAGAATAAAATTCTTAAAATTTATTTTAAAAAGTCGCGCGATAATAATTATAAAATAATAAAGACAAGTTGCGATTAACAAATTGATAAATACGCCATACCAAACCCCTGAACAAAAATAAAAAGCTCTGGTTACAATGTTATCCCACATATGCGACACAAACATAGCAATCACAAAGCTTAACGGTAAAAAAATAAAAACCACCCGAAGCGTATTTAGGCTTAGCTTTTTTGTAACTTTAAAAAGTCTTACGCAAAAACGATAAATCAGCCAATGAGAAAAAAATATTGTTCCGAAGAATAAGAATGAATATATTATGGGCATAATTTTTTATAATTTTCTTAAAAAACAAATAAAAAATTCCTTTTTTTGTCATTTCGACCGGAGCGAAGCGAAGCGGAGAAATCTTTAATGTATTGATTATAAATTAATTGCAAATCGATAATTATTAGGTAAAGATAAAAGTGCAAATTTGAACCTATTATAGATCTCTCCGCTCGCTACGCTCGGTCGAGATGACAAAAGAGGAAGACCTTATATTTTAGCTACAAAATTACCAGAAAAATTGTTATTTTAATTCGCTTGCCCTGCAAGCTGTCCACAAGCACCATCAATTTCTTCACCAAGACTTTTTCGAATAGTCGCGCTGATATGATTACGCTGTAAAAAATTTAAGAAATTTTTGACAGTCTTGGCGTCAGATGATTTAAATTCTGCGTTTGTGCTATTATATGAGATCAGATTGACATGTAATAATTTCGCGCCATTTTCAATTGAATCAATAAAATCGCAAATCTTATCGGCATGATTGCGCTGGTCATTGACTCCGGCAAGCATTATGTATTCCAAAAAGACTTTACGATTGGTAACTTCGATATAATACTCAATCGCCTTGCGCATATCTTCCAGATTAAAACGCCGATTAACCGGCATATACTCATCGCGTTGTTTGTTGTCTGGAAAAACCAAAGAAAATGCCAAATTAACTTGGGGAAAATCACGGGCCAATTCTTTTATTCCGGTCGCGATACCGCTGGTTGATACGGAAATATGCCGAGCGCCAAAATCAAAATAATCCGGGCTGATTATCCGATAAAGCGCGGCCTTGACTTCGGTCCAGTTCAAAAATGGCTCGCCCATGCCCATGAAAACGATATGGGAAAAAGTACCAGGCAGATTATTGGTTTTTACAAAATTTTTCCAAAAAATAACTTGATCGGTAATTTCCTCGCTGGTCAGATTACGCTTAAATCCATTCTGTCCAGTCGCGCAAAATCGACAGGCCAATTGACAGCCGACTTGGCTTGAAAGGCAGGCCGACCAGGTTCCGGATATTGCCGAAATCAAGACGGACTCTATCAAATGACCATCATCCAGCCGAAACAAAGCCTTGTAGGAAAGCTTATTTTTTGCGGAAACTATTTTTTCAAGTGAAAAAGACAAAGGACTGATTTTTCCTTCCAAATCAACGGCTAATTTTTTTGGAATAATTCTAATCTCATCAAATCGCAATACCGCCTGCTTGCAAAAAGCATCCTTAATCTGCCGATACCGAAATCCCGGCTCCCCGATTTCTTTTAAGATTTTTTTTAATTCGTCGAAGTTCATAAGATTATTATAACACAAATCAATGCTAATGGATAAAATATTTCAAAAATAAATAATTTGAATTTTATTATTCTCCTTGTCATTCCCGCGAAGGCGGGAATCTTGGTTGTAAAATTACCTATTTTGTTTTTATTAATATGTTTTTTGACAATTAATTATTTAAACTTGTAATATGCTCTTGCCACCAAGATTCCCGCCTTCGCGGGAATGACAAGAAAAGAGTTTATCTTAGTTTTAATAACGTTTTTTTCTAAATCCTTCTTTTTTGCCCTTGTAGCCCTTATTCCGCTCGCCACCACCCCGTGAAAAACCGGCGCTTTCATTGGTTATTGTAATATTTAATTTTTTGCCACGAAAATTTGTTCCGTTTAAATGCTTTAGCACATCTCCGGCGCGTCTTTCTTCAACAGAAACTATCGTATATTCCGGCGCGATATTTATTTTTCCAACCTCGATTCCGAGCAAGCTTTTTTTGGAATTAATCAAACCAAATACACCTTTGACATCAAGACCATGACGCTTACCGATACTGAATTTTAGATTCACAGTATCGCCGCCGCTTACTCCGCCGATTCTTTTCTCCCGAAAAGACTGCGCGTCAGCATTCAGATTATATTTATTTTTCTTGTCGCCAAATAAATGTCCGAATTTACTTGCCAAAATATATTTGACAAGCTCATCTTTTTTGATTGATTTTAATTTTTCCGAAATTTCCGAAAAATATTCTTCACTAATAGTATCTTTAATTTTCGTATTTTTCACTTCTTCCAAAAAATTATCAATCTGTTTCCGACAGATATCTTCGCCATTCGGCACTTTTTTGTATTCGATTTTTTTGCCGATTATATTTTCAATCTCTCTGATTCTTCTGGTTTCCCTTGGTGTTGCAATAATGATCGAAACCCCGCTTTTCTGCGCGCGCCCTGTTCTTCCGCTTCTGTGCGTATACGATTCGTTCTGATCCGGAAAATTATAATTGATAACATGCGTCAAATCATTCACATCAATTCCGCGTGCCGCCACATCGGTCGCGACCAATAAGCGGATTTGTTTACGTTTGAATCGATCCATGATCTTTGTACGCATTCCCTGTGAAATATCGCCATGCATCGCTTCGGCGTCATAATTCGCTTGTTTTAATTTATCCGCTACCTCTTGAGTTTCATTTCGAGTACGGCAAAACAGAATGCCATATACACCTGGCAGATTATCAAGAATCCTTTTCAAAGCCTCGAAACGATCTCGCCCTTGCACAATATAATGCTCGTGGCTGACATTTTCCGCGCCAACGTTCTTTGTGCCAATACTTATCTCCTCCGCATCTTTCATGTACTGTCTGGCAATTGCGTGAACGCTTTTTGACATGGTTGCAGAAAAAAGCATGGTCTGTCTTGTTTCCGGCGTTTCGCTTAAAATAGCATCAAGGTCATCCTTGAATCCCATATCGAGCATCTCGTCCGCTTCGTCCAAAACCAACCATTTGATATTTTGCAGTTTTAATATTTTTCTACGAATCAAATCATGCACGCGCCCCGGAGTACCAACAACGATATTAGCTCCACTGCGAAGCGACTTGATTTGAAACTCGATTCTTTCTCCGCCATAAACCGCGGTAACGGTTACACCCTTGCAATATTTTGCAAATTTTTTAATATCCTGCGAAATCTGCAAACACAGTTCGCGTGTTGGGCAAATAATAAAGGCTTGCAATTCTTTGCCGTCCGCCTTGATCTGATTTAAAATTGGCAACGCAAAAGCCGCCGTCTTACCGGTTCCGGTCTGTGCCAAAGCAGTCAGATCTTTTTTTGATTTTAAGAGAAAGGGAATCGCCTGCTCCTGAATCGGAGAAGGCTCAACAAATCCCAAGTCGTCAAGACCTTTCATCACATCAGGATGAAGGCCCAGTTCTTTAAAAGTAGTCATGTATTTTATTTTACATGACTTACGCAAGTATTTTTTAATCCGAAAAAGTATTTGCTGATATTTAATAATTATCCGATTTGGGCGACCTCACTTTCCACACGCCCCATAAGGAGAATTATTAAATATCAGCGAATACGATGATTGTAAAAAACACAATCGCGTAGGTCATATTTATATTTGCTCTAGTCCCAAAAAAATATAACAATATTTTTGAGCCGTCAATTCAAATCTTTTTTATTATAATTTCCAAAAAAGATTTATTATAAGCAAATATAATTATGACAGCCCGCTAAAGAGTTAAGAGTACAAATAGTTTATTATTTAAACTTTTTTAATAAGCACAAAACTTATAGTCTCATACTTTTTGTATTTTGTCAAGGGCGTAAAAAAACGATGAATTTGCATAAAACCCTAGTGAAGTAAAGGCTTAAATTAGTTATTATCGAAGCGAGGACTGTCTGAGCCGCGAGAGTTCCGCAGCGAGAGAATAGCTAATTTAAGCCTTTACGAAACGGATTTGACAGCATTTTCTCCCGCCACATACCCCGTACTCCAACAAATCTGCAGATTATAACCGCCACTAGGCCCATCCAAATCCAAAACTTCACCAGCTAAAAACAAATTATTATATAATCGCGAGCGCATTGTTTTGGGGTCAACTTCTTTTATATCAACACCGCCGGCAGTTACCATTGCTTTTTCAAAACCACCTAGTCCGCTGACAGTAAAACAAAATTCTTTGAGCAATAAAACCAATCGTTTTCTTTCTTCCTTTGAAATTGAATTGATTAATTTGTTTTCGAAAATCCCGGATAATTTAATAATAGACGGAACCAATTTTGGAGATACTAAACCAGCTAAATAATTTTTAAACATTTTATTATTACTATTATGAAAATCATTCTGAATTTTCTTTTCCAAAACATCTGTCATAACTGCGGGAAACAAATCGATTTTTACAAAAACTGATTCTGATAGAAGTGCGCCGATCTGACGGCTCAAATCAATTATCACCGGACCGCTCAGTCCATCGGCGGTAAATAGCAAATCCCCTATCCGGCTGATTATTTTTTTCTTGTTTTGAAAAATACTGATTCCAACATCTTTCAAGCTTGTGCCTTCCAAGTCTTTTACAAATTTTTCTTTGACTATCACAGATGTCAAAGCCGGACGCGGAGCGATTATTTTATGGCCAAGACCCGCGAGCCATTCATACGCATCACCGGTTGAACCAGTACCGGGGTAAGATTTTCCACCTGTTGCAATAATATAATTTTTAGCAACAATTTCTTTGCCATCTTCTAAAACTATTTTTTCAATCTTATTCTTTTTCCCGATTACAGACTTAACTTTTGACCCGAATAATATTGTAACATTATTTTTCTTTAAATATTCTGCCAATACCAAACGCACGTCCAGGGCGCGATCGCTTTCCGGAAAAATCCGGCCATTGTCTTCCACTTTTGTTTTCAGACCCAGACCATGAAAAAAATCCAAAGTTTTTTCAACACCAAACTGATCAAAAACAGAAAACAAAAATTTATAATTCACCCCATAAGCCGGCATAACATTTTTGTCATCAGCAAAAACATTGCTCAAATTACAACGCCCGTGCCCGGTTGCCAAAAGTTTCTTACCCAAACTCTCATTTTTTTCCAAAACCAAAACGCGAGCACCTCGCTCGCTTGCTCTTGCCGCCGCCATCATCCCAGCCGGACCGCCTCCTATTATTACAATATCGTATGTCATAATTTTCCCTCTACCTCTTTCCAAAATCGAATAAAATAATTCTTCATATATGCATGCCTATCAACCGCGTACTTTGTTCCCGTTTTCGTAATCATTTTATTTTTAATCTTTTTTAAAATAATCTCATATTCCAATATCGCAGAATCTTCTTTTGTATATGAATAATTTTTTTTCTGTTTTGATAATATTTTTTCATTTCCGGTATACAAATTTTTTGATCCGGCGTAGCCGGCAAACAAAAAATCTCTGGCAACCCCAATCGCACCGATCGAATCCAGCTTGTCCGCGTCAAACAAAACTTTTGCCTCAATCGTTTTTGGCAAATGGTTATTTCGATTACGATGAGAAATAATACAATGGCAAATTCTATCGATAATTTCTTTGTCAATTTTTAAATCCCCTAAAATCAATCTTGCTATTTCCGCCCCTTTCTCAGCATGACAAAAGCTACCTTTGCTTTTCATCTCTTCCTTTCTGCCAATATCATGCAACAAAGCCGCAACCTCCAAAACATCCAAATCCGCCTTTTCAATCTTACCGATTTTCATCGCCAGTTTCACAACCCGCTCCACATGCGACCAATCATGACAACCGCTTGCGTCTTTAAAAAAAGTTTTTGCCTTTATTCTAATTTTTTCTTTTACTTGATTATTTATCATATTATTATCGATATAATACCACAATCATTAATATTAAACTAGTATAATTCATATAGCTATATAAATATTATTATATTAGTATTTTATGCTAATTTTAAGCTTAAAAACAACATATTGACAAAATAATATAAACATGCTATTATAAAAAATTAATTGTACATTTTATTAATATTTTTGAATAAAGGAGTTAACAATGCTAATGAGGAGAAATAATGCGCGAACGAGGGAAGCTGATCTTGTGAGTGTCAAATTCAATGTATCAGGGGAAGTAATAAACGGAAATATTACAAATAAATGCGACAACAGAACCAAGATTGTTTTAATTTATGGCTACAAGCCAGAACTAGGATGGAGTGGCATTTTACCAAGAGATAAAGAAGAGTGGCGATGTGTGGTTCAACAAGACACTAATGAATATTGTCCTTTTCGTGGCGCACTATTAGTGCATCTTCTGGAAAACTTAAGTGAAAAAAAGCTTAGAGAAGCCATTGAGTCGGCAAAAATACTTTCTCCAATCTTAAAACATTTCGACAATCCCAAAAACATTGACAGCATCAATTTTGCGGAGAAGATCAAAAAATTCGCGGAAGAGACGATTGCGCCACAAAAACTCTTATCATCCATAAAAAAGATGGTAGGAAATGATCATTTGCAGGCACAGGTCGGTCAATCGGAATATTTATTATTTCTTCTCCAGGAACAAGGAGTAACAATCGGCCAAGACGATAGGTTACAAGCTGTAATCGATTGGCTTGAGCGGGACGAAAATATTGCCCTCATAGAAGATAAAGGGCAAAGACATTTCTCCTGCGGAGGCTGCAAAACAATGTTCCGTTTAGGAAAAACGGAATATCGGGAATACAAAACTCACCAATTTATCAGATGTCCGGATTGCGGTGCCAATTCTGGAAAAAAATAAAACCCTAAAATTAAAGCCGGTAGATTATCACCGGCTTTTTTTCATTTTAAAAAAAGCGGCTACGATTTATGCTTTGCGCATATTTTTCGTAACCGCTATACTGTTTTATATTTATTTTTTTATAATCAGGACCAGACTACCCTGATTATCTCGATTACTGCTTCCAGTGGCAATCCATAGAGTAGATTATTGTAACTACCATGAATCTCTTTTGCAAAAGTCGCGCCATAATTTCCAAATGTACTGTGGCCGATAGCGTATGTTTTAAAATTTGGATCCTGCATAAGGTAATGGTTGATTTCAGATGTTTCCAATTCACGCATCAATACTTCAGTTTTTATTGCCAAATAATACGCCGTCTGTCCACCTTCCAGATAATTATCAATAAGATGGATACCAGTATAAAACTCATATTTATTTCCAGACAAAGCCTTTAATCGCCTAAAAGCATCAGCTTTTGATTTTGGTTTTTCCAAAATCTTTCCCTCAAAACAACCGACAGAATCAAAACCAATGATTATACAATTTTCTTTGTGGTTTTTGGCCACTGCCTCGGCTTTTAATTTGGCTAAGCACATAACCAATTTTTCCGGACCATCTGGTCTTCCTTCAAAATACTCCTCAACATCACTCCCTTCAAAATCAAACGGAATATCCAGTGTCTCAAATGCCTTTATCCGATGCGGTGAAGTAGTCGCCAAAATAAGTTTTTTTCTTGATTTTATTGCGCCTTTCTTATTCATCATTTAAACCTCCAAAAAATTAATTAATATTTGAACGAACATTTTTGTATAACAAGAATTTATCTGAAATATTTGTAATTGTCAATTTATCTACAAAAACAAAAAATACAAATATGACAAACCAACAAGTGGGAAAAGAGATTGGATATTGTCTATAAATAAGAGCGCCAAAACAAAGATCAGTAAACGACCGATGACAGTCGGTATTTCTTTAATGATAAAAAAATCCTCATTAATATCCTGCTTGGCCTTATTAAAAGTCAGATGAGTATAGGGCAAAATCAATAGAACGGTAAACACACCGGAAAGCAGAGTGCTGATGTATATCAATATTTCATTTGAAAACGCATAGCGAACAAACCAATTAACCATGAGCAAAGGTACGGCTATGCGGATAAAGAACTTCTCGTTTTTCTTGTTTACCTGTTTGCCGATATACAGCGTAAAAAGAGCGGAGCCAATCGCTACCAAAGTACCCAAAGCCCCGATTGAAACAACATTTTTTACAGTAAAATATACAAAAATCGGCCAAATTATTCCATCAGTCTCGCCGCCGATGTTATCAAATATTTCAGACAAGATTAATTTTGGATGTTTCTTAAAAAATGCCAAACCTTTTTTTGGACGAAAATGATAATTGTCTTTCAAACTTGGAGATAATAAAAGTGGCAGCATTGAACAGAAAGAAATTATAAAAGTTGCGGCAAAAAGCGGTTTGAATCCAAAAAAATAAACAATTACGCCGCCCAAAAACGGTCCTGCCAAACCCGCTATCTGCGGCAATGCCATTAACTTGCCAAGCGAACCGCCCATCTCGTTCGCGTTTGTGTGTCGCGCAAACAAAACGTTCAAGGGCGTATAATAAAAAGCGGATTGCAATCCGCTGGCAACAGCCAAAACAAAAATATTGATATCCAATTCTTTCAGATATATTAAAAAAATTAAATAAAAAAATAAAAACGGATAGCGGAAAAGCAAAATCTTTTTAAAACCCAATCCCTCCGCCAAGTAACCGGCGGCAAAACAACCGGCTAAAAGCACCAAATTATGAATTATAAAATAATAAATAATCGCACGGAAGTCATAGCCATAATCCAGCATCAAGATCGGAATAAATATTCCGGATATGGAAAAAGCTAAAGCATCGATTATCTGCATCAAATAAATTGCGTTAATTCCATTTTTTATTTTCATATTTAAATATCTGCGGATTTTAATATATCGCTCAAACTTGCGCTAGCCGTACAAATCACTGAATCGCTAGCACCGTAATAGATGCGCAAAGTATCACCAATAACAACAGCGCCACAGCAAAAAGTTACTCTTGGCATAATACCTTTTTTCTCGGCTTCGGCTAAAAAATTTTTCAATTCTTTGTCAGACATTTTTTGCAAAGCCGAAAGTCCGCCTGGCAGAACATCCACAATACCGCTCATTTCATAATCTTTTTCCGGCTCAAAAATCGGTTTGTCAGAACGGTACAAAATCTTTTTTGGATCAACTAAATCCAAAAGCAAAAAACCAATCTTGTAACAATGTTGTTGATTTATACCGTGATACAAAACCAGCCAGCCTTTTTCAGTTCTAATCGGCGGCGGTCCCATTTCAACAAAAGCATTATCAAAATAATCTCCTTCACGCGGTTCCAAAAATGGAGATTGATCACCTATCCAATGAATACCGTCATCCGATTCCGCGAACCAAATCCGATATTCACCGAAGAGCATCAAATATTTTCCATTTACTTTTTCCGGAAAGATTCCACCCGATTTTGACCACTCACTAAATTTTTCTTTCTCATGCAACTCACCCTCTTCATCCCATTCCAAATAAACACCGCCGGCCTTTTTAAAATTCCAATCAAAAAAAACCGGACACTGCTTTTCCCAAACTTTCAAATCCAAAGATGTTGCAACGCACAATCTGGGTGTTACTCCGTCATAAGCCGCGTATGCCATATAAAACGTATCACCAATCTTTGTAATCCGCGGATCTTCCAATCCTCTTTTTTCCGATTCAGTCTCGCCAAAGAGAAGTGGCGTATCAAATCTTTGAAAATTCTCACCGTCACGAGACACAGCATAACCGATTGCAGATTTCCAATCCGTACCCTTACCAACCGCGCGATAAAACAAATGATATTTTCCATCAAAAAAAATCGCCCCGGAATTATACAGCTTTTCCGCTTCCCAGGTGTTTTTTGGATTTGGTTTTAGGATTGGGTTTTGTTTAGAGCGAGTGAACATGTTTTGATTATTAGATAGTAATAATCGTATCATTTTTACAAAAAATTAACAAAAATATTTTATTTTATTATAATATTAGCAAAATATTTTAAATATAATCGTATCATTTTTTATCTCCCACCACCCGAAATTGACCTACGAAATTTTTCTCTGTCTGTCATTGTTTTTTGTATAGGGTTACTCGGCCTATTCTGTGCACTTACACCGCGCGATTTTTTCGGCGCGCTAAATGATCGGCGGATAACTCCGTTTCTTTTTGTGATACTCATCCTTGCCCCTCCGCGCGCGCTTTCGCTTCCGCTGGCCTGCATGAGCGCGCTCAGCTCGGCCGGGGTCTTGTCGGTCTTAATAGTTTTGTTGATAAGCTTTTCAATCTCGCGCAGATTTTTTATCTGGCTCGGCATTACAAATGAGATTGCTTTACCACTTTTTCCGGCGCGGGCAGTACGTCCGATACGATGGACATAATCGCCGGATTTTTCCGGCAGATCAAAATTGATAACCAGCTCAATCTCTTTCACATCTATTCCCCGAGCTGCGATATCAGTCGCGATCAATATCCGATATTTTCCCATTTTAAATCCTTCCAAAGCACTACGACGCTGATCCAAAGAACGGTTGGAATGGATTTCAGCCGCGCTAAATCCAATCTGACTGATTTTTCTAGTCAGTCCTTTGACAGAATGTTTGGTACGCATAAAGATAAGTACCGAACCTTTGGTTTCTGATAATATTTTTTTTAAATAATCAAATTTGCTTTCCTTGTCTATCACAAAAATCTCCTGCTCAACATTCTCGGCCGAAGTTCCAGCCGGCGCAACCTCGATCCTGGTTGGCAGTGACATATAGTCGGCCGCAATTTTTACGATTTGACTCGGCATAGTGGCAGAAAAAAGCATAGTCTGCCTCTCTCTTGGCACTAGTTTGAGAATGGATTTTATCTGCGGCAAAAATCCCATATCAAGCATCATATCTGCTTCATCAAGGACTAAAATTTTTACAGACGACAAATCGACCGACCGTCTTTCCGCATGATCGATAAGCCTTCCGGGTGTAGCGATTATAATGTGCGGTTTTGTTTTTAAAGCTCTTAGCTGGCGATTGATCGGTTCACCGCCGATTAACACAGATGTGCGCAAACCGATTTTTGCTCCGATCTGCTTAAGGTTTTCATCAACCTGCAAAGCCAATTCGCGTGTTGGCAAAATAACTAGTCCTGTTCCTTTGTGAATAGCCAAAAGCTGAAGCATAGGAATTCCAAATGCTAAAGTTTTACCTGTTCCGGTTTGCGCGATACCGACAAGGTCTTTTCGCTCAAGACTGGCCGGAATCGCCTGCACCTGAATCGGAGTCGGAGTTAAATACTCAAGTTCCGCTAAAATTTGTAAAAGTTTTGGTGCTATGCCAAGCCCGTTAAAGCCTTGGACATTGCGTTCTGTTGTATTTTTCATAATATTAGTGACCCGAGTTCTTATGGGAGTCACTAAAAAGCTAGCAATCTAACAACAAGATAAGTTCGAGTCCTTGCCCAAAAACATGGGCTTATTTTACCGCTTATGTGCGGGTTTGATTGATTTAATGTGGCATTTACAATGGAGTGGCGCAATAGATATTTATTCAAATATTAATACAACAGCATAATGTCATCTTTTTTTCATTTTTTTCTCCACCTTTTTCTGAACTGAAGTAATCGCATCTAAATACGCTTTTTCAACTTCACTAAAGGTTTTGGCTTGATATTTTTTGTATTCTCCTTTTGCTTTTTCCACTGCATCTTCGCGGCTCACTGTACCAGCATCAAGCAAAATCCGCTCGCCAGTGGCGGACAAAATATCATCCAACTGTTTAATATAATCTTTCATATACATTGGTCGCTGTTTCATGGCTTGAACTTCTGCAAAATCAAAATAACCAGAAACCAAATTATTCAAAATCTTTAATTCCTTGTCTGTTAAATAATTCTTAGCAATGGCGATATCGCTTTTTACAACTCCGCCTTTTGAAAAAGTCAAAAGACCCATAAATGGCTTTCCGGCATCGGCACGCTCAATAATTACCTCCGCGGCCGTATGTCCATGAGCAGCATAATGTAGTTTATTTTGCACGATTTTAAAAAACAAAACAGATTCTGAGGCCTTTGGACTATAATCAATACTAGTAGCATAGAGATCAAGAATTTGACGATATAAAACCTTCTCGCTACTACGAATATCGCGAATGCGATCCAAAAGCTCTTTCCAATATCCACCACCACCCAAATTTTTCAAACGCTCATCGTCCATAACAAAACCTTTGACAATATATTCCTTTAATCGTGTTGTTGCCCATTGGCGAAATTTGGTAGCAGTGCTGGAATTTACACGATAGCCAATTGCAATAATCATCTCTAGGTTATAAAATGGCAATTCACGCTCTACGTTACGACCACCTTCCATTCGAACCTGTCGGAATTTCCGACAAGTTGCTAAATCATCCATTTCTTGATCTTTGTAAATATGCTTGATATGTTCAACAATATTAGTACGAGAAGATTGATAAAGTTCAGCAATCTGTTGCTGACTTAGCCATACATTTTCTTCCACGAGACGCACCTGAATGCTCAGTTGGCCATTGCCACCTTCATAGATTATAATTTCACTGTTTAGTTGATTATTTTTCATATGATTTATATATCTCTAATTATAACATTTAATTCATTATATGCAAAAGCTAATACACTGCATATTTATAGGACTTCCAAAATCCCAAATTCATGCTATCATTTACCTATAATTAAAAATAGATAAAAATGTCTTCCCTCCTCCATATCAAAAAAATATCAAAATCATTCGGACCGCGTTTACTTTTTTCTGAGGCGAGTTTTATGGTTGATAAAAAACAAAAGATTGGGGTGATTGGTATAAACGGGGCTGGAAAGACTACTCTTCTCAAAATAATACTGGGTGAGGAAAAATTTGATAGTGGTGAGATAATTATTTTTGAAAATACTCGGATCGGATATCTGGAACAGCAGAATAAATTTGAGGATAATGAAACCGTTCTTGAATACCTGATACGCGACTGTAAAAAGGAGTCGTGGGAATGCGCAAAAATTGCCGGCAATTTTCAATTAAAAAACGAATTGTTGGAAACAAAAATCTCCGCCCTTTCCGGAGGCTACCAAATGCGCGTTCGCCTTGCCGCCATGCTTCTGCGCGACCCGAATCTTTTGCTCCTGGACGAACCGACAAATCATCTTGATCTAAGCACGCTCCTCCTTTTGGAAAATTTTTTAAAAACATACAACGGTTCGTATCTGATTATTTCACATGACAGAGAGTTTTTGCACAATACATGCGACAGAACTCTAGAGGTTGACCAAGGAAAATTTTATTCATTCCCCTGCTCCTTGGATGCATATTTGGATCAAAAAGAACTAAAGAAAAAAACCGATGAGCGCTACAACAAAAAAATTCGACTCCGCCAAAAACATTTACAATCATTTGTTGATCGTTTTCAATACAAAGCCTCCAAAGCCGCACAAGCGCAGGCAAAGATAAAACAAATTAAACGTCTGACCGAAGTAGAGATTCGGCAATCACTAAAAAACGCCAAGATTGTTATTCCAACGGTTGAGGACAAAAAAGGTCTTGCACTCCGACTCGAGAACCTTAGCATTGGCTATGACAAAAAAATTATTGCAAATAATATTACAATCGACATTGATCGCGGTAATCACATCGCGGTTCTGGGTGACAATGGACAAGGCAAAACCACTTTTCTCAAAACACTAAATAACGAGCTAACAAAAATATCCGGTAATCTGCGCTGGATGCCAAACACAAAAATCGCAAGCTATAGCCAGCACTCGGCCGGAGAGTTGAATCCAAAAGAACAAATCGGCTCTTATCTCGAAAGACAGGCCGGAGCAAATGTTACAAGCGAAGATATCCTGCGAATTGCGGGCAACTTTCTCTTTTTTGGTGACGATATCAAAAAAAGTATTGCTATTCTTTCAGGTGGCGAAAAAGCCCGCCTCTGTATTGCCGGTATGCTTTTGCAAAATTGCAACGTCCTCCTCTTGGATGAACCAACTAATCATCTTGATTTTGAAACCGTAGAAATGCTCGCGTTAGCTCTTCGCCAAAGCCGGGCCACAATCCTGTTCATAAGCCACAACCGCGATTTTATCCATAGTCTCGCAGATACCATCATTGAGGTTGATAACGGCACAGTTAAACTAACTAATTACACATACGAAGAATATCTACATCACCTCTATTTAAAATCTGATCTAGATGACACGCCCAAAACCGAAAATGATCCTTTTGGTTCCGAAGCGCTCAAAGAAATAGAAAAAGAAAAACGAAAAATTATCCGCGAAAAAAAGAACGAACTTCAAAAAGAATTAAAAAAATTAAAAAACAGCCTCGAATACAACAAAACCGTTGAACAAAAACTTTTCAAAGAATACGAAACCGCCAACTACCTCTACTCCCGCGAACGGGATGAGAAAATTAAGAAGATTAAGGATTTAATTATTGAGGAAGAGATTGGTGTGATGGAAATTGAGGAGGAGATTTTAGGATTGGAAAATTAGTGAAATTATAAAAGCGACAAAGACTATTGCTTTGTCGCTTAAATATTTTAGCTGATCCAAACTATACTCCTGAACTAAAATAATTTTCCACCGCAAACTCAAATTGTTGAATAAAAATTTCTTTCATATAAGAAACATTATTTTGTTCATAAAATAACAACATAGCTTTTTTGTATTCAACACTATCAACATTGCGATAAGATAGCATGGATTTATCATGGGCGTGTAAAACTGCATTAGCAATAATGCGTGAGGTGCGCTTGTTGCCATCTTCAAATGGATGAATATACGCAATCATCACAAGAATAATAAAAGATTTTACAAAGGGGTTCGCTACCTCAACAAGAGATTCTGCTAATTTTTTCATAGCATCTTCAATGGCTTTTTTTCTCGGCAGAGGTCTATAAATCGTTCCAGTAATTCCAACTGGATGATCCCTAAAATCTCTTTTAATATCTATTTTTTCCGTTAAGAGCTCATGGATTTTTATGATTTTATCCGGGTTGATAATTTTAAAATAATCTTTGTTAGCTAAAATAAAATCAAGTGTTTTTTTATGATTTAATATCATTTGCGCTTCTGCTCTATCTTTCCCTTTGGCAAAACGCATTTCCCTAATCAATGCCTCCGTTTCAAGTAAGGTATAGGTGTTACCTTCGATCTCTGAGGATTTCCAGGATAGCTCTATTATCAAGCGCTCCCACTCTTTTCTAAGGATAACCGGGCTGTCTTTGGTCAACTTATTGCTTGTATTAATATATTTTTTATTAATTTTTTCCAGTCTTTCTATTTCATCTTCTGAAAAAAGACCGTTATTCAGTATATAAAAAATTTCCTCATTAAATGATGATTTTGCTTCTCTATCTGAAAAAGGTCGCGAAAAATATTTGTCCACATCAATTTTTTCAAGCGTCAAATATTGTCTGGAAATATTATAAGAAATCGATCGTCCTTTTCCATGTTTTTCTAGAATGTTGTTTTTTTCTAAAAATGATAAATCGCGAACAACAGTCAGTCGTAAGACGCCAAATTCTTTTTCGATAACAGGAAACACATCACCAGTTTGAAAGGTCTTTTCTTTCTTGGCAAAATCAATAATAGATTTTTGCCGATCATTCAATGTGGAGTAAAATGACATAATTGTATCATTTATAGGTATTAATATAGTTTAATTGTATCATTTATGATATAAATAGTCAATATATATACTTCAAAATGATACAATTAAGCCAAAATAACAGGATTAGAGCCGCTAGATTTAGGATCTTATTAAATAAAAATGAGGCTTTGACCTCAATTAATCTCTCTTGGCTCGGGGATAGGGATTCCCCGCCCGAGGCGGGTGCGCCTTTGGGCGTAGAACACGAATAAACAGGACCAGAACCTGCTGTCTTATCATTAAAAGATTATCTATGTATAGTTATTAACAAAATTTCAAACAAATAAAAAATAAAAAACAGCCTTGAACACAACAAAGCCGTTGAACAAAAACTTTTCAAAGAATACGAAACCGCCAACTATCTCTATTCCCACGAACGAGATGAAAAGATGAAAAAAATTTAGGATGTTATTTTTGAGGAGATCAGGGTGATGGAAATTGAGGAGGAGATTTTGGGGATATAAAAAGAGATATATAAAAATACATCGGCAAGCCACACTCCGGCCTGCCACGAGATGCGCCTTGCGCATTTTTCGCGGCTCGGGTCGTGGATGTTGTTAAAACTGAATTAAGTCAAGGTTTTATTGGCTATCTTTATTAATTCCAAAACCTAGCCAATTGTACCATTTCCATTGCCATGAAGACTGCCCTATTTCCAGACTCATATTCTTTGGATCAACATTAGCTTCGAATATATTTCCCTCTGCATACACCGTGCCTCTGATTTTTTGTTCATCTATAGACAGAGGAATATTGTTGTTGTCTAATTCATGGCCTCGAAAACGATAGCAAAATTCCCCAAAATTTTTATTTTGACTGAATTCATTATTATAAGTTTTTTCTAAAAAAGTCCAAGCGTCACTTCTTGTTTTTTGCGATAAAAATAATTTATAATTAGTGCTAAAAATGTAATTCAAAACCACAATTAAACTAACAACTCCCAAAAGCGCTAAAAACACAACAACAAAAATTGACGCACGTTTAATAATTATATTTTTAAAAATATTGTTCATATTTTTTATATTTTTACTTAAATTATAAATTTCACAGAGATGTTGTTATTATATCATAGTTTTTTAGACATTACCATTCTTTAAAAATTTTGTTAAAAAAATACCGGCAGGAAATTTTTTCCCGCCGGTTCGATTCGTTTATTTGGCTATAAGCAGTCGATATCTTCTCTGTTCCAGAAGCCGGAAACAATCGTTATCCATGTATCTCCGGCAACATATTCATTATCGATAATCGTGCCACAATTGTCCGCGTCTCTTTCATTATATGTGCCACCTACAACAAGATGGTATACGCCGGGGCCGAGAGAAATGATGTAATATCCACAATAACTTGCCATGGTCTGGGTAACATACTGCCCTAAACTATTGTAGACTCTCACGACAGCATCTTGCACAAAGCAATCATTTGCACCATCTCTCCAGGCATACACAATACCATACACCCCTTGATCTGCTTGGGCAACTTCAACGGTTAGCGGCGTAATAGCGATGACCGCAACGGGTAATTAGTCAAAACATTTTGTGATATTTGTTCAAGAATATTTTTGTGATAAGCAATGTGGAATGTCGTAAAAAGGTGTTGATAAAAATTATCTAGAATTATACAGGGAAATCTACATATACTCTCGGCGTTCATAATGCCGAGAGTTTTTAATTTTTCAATCGGTGATAATCCGTTCATTCCGATACCATCATTTGACCTGTTATTGTAATAAATAATCCATTTTTGCCCCTCAATGATAAAAATTGACTTAGTGTTGATTTTTTCGCCTACGGGGCAATAAAACTCTTCGTCATCGGTTCTGTGTGTTCGTTCAACTAAATTTTGTTTCCATTTACAGCCACCATGATCGTAAACATGAGCATTGTATTGTCTAAACTGTTCATTCCATTTTTTAGTTTTAATTTTTGACATGGAACAAAATTCAGACCCGCCATCAAATTGTACATTTATTTTTGTTGATATTCCATGGCTTCTGAGCCAAAATACAACTAATTTCAAAAATTCAAATCCAAGCAGGCTGTTGCGGGCATATGACCAAGCAAGGAATCTCGTTTTAGTTTTAGCATCTACTAAAGTCCATTGATATATCGGTAACTGCTCATTGTTTTTAAATTTTTCGTAAATTTCTTTCGGTAGAGCATGTTTATCCAGTATCTCCTTGGTGTCATATTGCATAAATTCAAATGCAGCAATTTCATCATAATTATATAATTGTCTCCGTTCACCATTGTACGTTCTTATCCGTTTGGTTTTAAGTTCACGTCTTTTAAAAACTCCTTTTATTTTTCCAATTGTAAAAACATCAGTGTCATACCCAGCTCTTTTTAAGTGCTTGAAAATTCTCTTAGCTCCACCGTTAGTTTTTTCATGTTTTTCTAATATTATTTTTTCATTTTTAGAATCCAAACAGCGATTATGCTTTTTGGGTTTACGACTATTATTTTTTAGAAATTCAAATGTATTATTCAATAACTCTAAATTGATCTGTTTATTTGTGTTTAAATAATCTGCTATCCGAGGATTGTCTTTTATTTTTTCTTTGCATAAACGAATTATTTGATTAACAGTGTTGTAATGGCAATTAATATGGCGAGAAATATCTCTTTGTTTTTTACCTCCAGAAAAATACAAACGAGCAATTTTAAATTTAGTCATTATTTCTCCTTCTGCTTTGCAATTTTCCTTGTAAGGCATTAGAATAGGATAAAAGGGCATATATTTGTTAAATGTAATTATTAGTCTAACTACATTTTAACGCATATGTCCTTTTTTGTTACTTGAGCATTATCTTAAAATGCTTATCAATGAAAAATATTTGCCAATATCGATAATTCCAGGCATGTTTTTCCCGAAAAATCTTCAAAAATTTTCTAATTATTATTTTGTAAAATATCACATTATGTATTATACCTTCTACGGCGATGACCGCAACGAACAAAAAAGCAAGAACAGCCAAAAATTTTTTCATGATTATTCTCCTTTTGCTTGAGGATTAATTGGAATGAACAAAAAAAATCCGACCGATTTTTTATCTCACCTCCTTTCTTTTTCTAATCGGCGGATAACAATATTATAATGATATCTAAATAAAAAATAAATGTCAAATTTTTTATTTAATTATAGCCAAAAAAATAAAATAATTATAAAGAAATTATAAAATTTTAATAAAAATCTAAAAAAATAAAATTAATTATCTAGTCTAGATATCTAGTCTAAGCCTAATTATTATTATAATTCAATTATAACACAAAAACACGTCTAAATAAACGTGTTTTTTGTACTGTGGCTAGTGCGGTTATTGTTCACGAGCCGCGTAAAGAGGCTTCGCCTCCACGCGGCCGCTCAAAATGCGCAAAAACCATTAAGCAAATAAAAAAATACATCGGCAAGCCACACTCCGGCCTGCCGCGAGATGCGCCTTGCGCATTTTTCGCGGCTCGGGGATAGGGATTCGAACCCCAATAAACAGGACCAGAACCTGCTGTCTTACCGTTGGACGATCCCCGAAAAAAAATTAAAATGTAAATCTCAAAATGTAAAATGACAGTTTAAAATGAAAAATGGAATAAACAAATTTTAAATTTAACATTGTCATTTTACATTTTGAGATTTACATTTTACATAGATATTATAAACCTATATTCTTTATTTAATATTTTTTAGCTCACTAACCACCCTAACCGCCGCCCTTTCCCCGCTTTCAATCAACTTCCCGATATCGGAAAATTTGAAGCTGTCCAAAGTGCTTCTTATTTCCGGGCAGATCAAAATTATTTTTGTGTTTGGGTTGGTGTTGTTTATCTTATGTAATACTGCCTGATTACGAATTATTTCGTATGATTGCAACAATGTGGTAATAATTCCCGGATTTTTCAATTTTACATCACTCTTTAACATTAAGTCAACCCCGATAATTATTTCCGCGCCCATTTTCTCTGCCGTATCAATTGGCGTTGGATTTACTACTCCCCCGTCAATCAAAAATTTTCCGTCCTTGCTGACTGGCGGGAAAATACCCGGAACGCTGATGCTGGCCTGGACTGCTGTCGCCATTGGTCCGTTTTTCAAAATAACTTCCCGTCCATTTTCCAAATCAGTCGCCATGACTGAGAAGGGTAAAATCGTATCGGTAAATTCCTTATCGCCGATAAGTGAATGGATGAATTCAAATACTTTTTCACCTTTGATTAGTGACGAGGTTGGTCGGCTAATATTGAGCCATTTGATAAAATCACGCTTGCGCAAATTTAGGACGGTTTCCTCGATTTTTTCAATGCTCATTCCCGTGGCATAGCATGAACCGACAAGCGCGCCCATACTGCATCCGCATAAAAGGTCAAAGCGAATGTTTTCGCGCAACAAAACTTTCAAAACGCCGATATGCGCGATTCCCCTGGCGCCGCCTCCGCCCAAAACAAGTCCGATTTTTTTCCGATTAGGCATATTTTTACGCGATTACTTTGCCGCCAAAAGTCTTTAGCATATTATCAATCAAATCATCATTGTCTTTTTTGTCTTCCGCCTTGTTGTCTGTATTTAAAAATGGCTGAGCGTTTGTTGCTTGATCCTCCTTTGCTTCATTAACGACTTCAACATCCAAATTTTCATCAACAATCGCCTCGACATTTATCGGCTGACCATAAACCTCTAGCAAGACTTTTTCAATTATGCCTTTTATGCTGACATCATTGATTCTGTCCTTGTGGAATTTGTATTTAAAAGCCAGACAAAGCTTATTGCCAACAATATCGCGCGGTTCGCAGACGCGCAGAATAAATATCAGGGAATGGTTATGCTTTTTGATATGGATCAAAACTTCGTTCCATTTTGCCATCAAAGCCTCTTTGTTTATCCCGACAATATTCTGCCCAATACCGGCAGTATTCGCCGCCATATTAGCTTGCGCGATTTTTTGCGCTTCCGGTCTTGGCGCGGTAGGCGTTTGCGGACGGGGCGGAATCGGCATGCGGTTGGCGGCCGGCATTGGATTGCAGATTTCTACAACCGCTATTTCTAAAGGTAGCTGCGCGATAAAACTACCCTTGATCTTGTCTTTCGTACTAATAAGTTTTTCTATAATCGTGGTTACACGCATAAGTTCCACTTCCCGACTTATTTCATTTATTTTTATCTCTATCGCTTCACCAAGCTCGAGACCAAGTTTTTCCGAAAGCGCCGGGTTAATCTTGATAAGCATCAGCTTGCGCAAAATCTCGATCACGTCTGTCAAAAATCTTTTCAAATCTGCGCCTTCATTCAAAAGCTGATTAACAATCCCGATGCCTGTCCCGGCATCATTACGGAACAAGGACTGGATGAATTTAATCGCTTCGCCCAAATCACTGCGCGGAATAACCAAATCGGCTTCTTTTTGTGTGATTTTTGCGCCGCCAATAACAATCACTTGCCCAAGCAGGCTTTCCGCGTCGCGCATATGCCCTTCGCTATGGCGCGCGATCGCTTCCAGTACCGATTTATCTATTTCGATTTTTTCCTGTTCGGCAATGTATTGCAATTTCTTGGCAATATCAACTACGCTGATTCGCTTGAAATCAAAACGCTGACAGCGCGAGATAATCGTTGCCGGAATCTTGTGTACTTCGGTCGTGCAAAGAATAAATATAACCTCTTTTGGCGGCTCTTCTAATATTTTCAAAAGCGCGTTAAAGGCCGATATCGAAAGCATATGTACTTCGTCGATGATAAAAACTTTGTATTTGGAACGCCCTGGTGCAGTTCTGGTTACGCTGATAATATTATCGCGCACATTGTCTACACCCGTATGGCTGGCTGCGTCAATCTCGATTATGTCCATGTTGCGGTTTTTATTTATCTCGACGCAAATATCGCATTTATTGCAAGGCTCATGTTCGCCGTCTTTGCGCTCGGTACAATTAACCGCCTTCGCGAATACGCGCGCGATAGTGGTCTTGCCAATGCCCCTGGGTCCGCAAAACAAATAAGCATGCGCGATCTTTCCCGAACTGATCTCGTGCTCCAAGGTAATTTTTATATGATTCTGATTGACTATCTCCTTAAAATTCTGCGGACGATAGCTGCGGTATAATGTTGACATGAATGTATATTTAAACAAAATTAATAATCAATACTCAATGTCCAATATTCAATGAATATTCAATAAATTATTTTTTTCAATATCAAACACATTTCATTTGGCTATTGAAAAATTGAATATTAATTGGATATTGAGTATTGAATATTGATTATTTAAATTAGTAGCCTTTTCTAACAATATTCTCCACCGCCGCCCAGTTGCTTTCGCCGACTTTGGGGACAAGGATTACGACTTCGTCATTGTCTTGGCCTTTGTAATATGTTACGCTAGCGGTTAAAACTTTCCATCGCTTGCTTCCATTCACAACCGTAAAGCTTCCGTTGTCTGCTTGTTCCAATACGCCGACAACTCTGATTCTGTCTATCGGGCCGATTTGTTTGTACATAAAAGTACCGGTTGGCGTAATTGTTAATTTCAGAATATCGCCTTCGATCAATTTTGATTTGCTGGCATAATTTGCCGGAACGCTATATTGCTTGCCGTCCGGTCCGATCATATTTTCGCCGTCAAATACGCCCTCGATAATCCGGCTATTGTCGCCACTTGGCCCTTGCTCATCGTCTACTCCGCTAAAACGCGGTACTTCGCCGATTTGCCCAATGCTTATGCGCGCCTCCTCTTCGGTAGTAATAGTTCCAGACAAAAGCTTTTGGATTTTTTCATTAGTTTCTTGAATATTCTTCAATAGCTTATTTATCAAAACCACTTTTGATTTGCTAATCACAACTCCTTCGTCGTTATTTGCTTCGTTTTTATTATTTTTTTCAGCAAAGCTTTCATTTTCCAAATCTAAGTCGTCTAGGATACTTTTTGTTTGATTTTTGTTATTATTAGCTGTTTCTTCGTCTAAATCATCATCTAATAAAAAATTTGTATCTGTCATATTTTTGTTTATTTTTAGCTATTTTAAATGTTTTTTGCTTTTCTATTTTAATGATAGACTATTTTTTTGGGTTTGTAAATATAAAATTTAATATATAAAACTTGTGAAAAACTTGAAAAAACTCTTGTCATTCCCGCGAAGGCGGGAATCTCGGTAATAAAATAGATAAACAATTAATTTATATAATTTTTTATAACAAATTTTATAGTAGTTTTGTTTTGTTCTTTTAACACCAAGATTCCCGCCTTCGCGGGAATGACAAAAAATGTTTAATCTTTTATTCCCTAAGCCTCGCTCTTCGTCTTATCTCCGCCTCTATCACATTCCGGTCTTGCCCGAATTTCAAGCGGCTAAGCGTGCGGATTTTTCCCGACATACCTTCACGAACAATGCCCGGCAAAGGGTAAAGAGTTGCCATGGAAAACGCACGGCTAGCAGTATTGTCTATCAATAGCTTTACATAAGCGGTGTATTTTTCAATATTAATCAAATCAAATTGATTGAAAACCGGGCTAAATTCTTTGGCCAGATATTCCGCGTCATCCGAACCGATCTTAAAGGCCAGCATAGTGCCGACGTTTCCAAAAACAGCATCCTTGATCGAGGTGTCTTGTTTTTGCGAGAGTTGTCCAAGATATTGATTGGCGATAATCAAATTCAAACCGTATTTGCGCGCTTCGGAAAGAATCGAGCAGATGGAATCGGTTGTAAAATTTTGAAACTCATCAATATATAAATAAAAATCCTTTCGCGTCTCCTCGCTGATATCGGCGCGTGACAGCGAGGACATAAGGATTTTGCCGACCAGAATCATACCAAGAAGAAACGCATTCATCTCGCCGATCCGACCCTTGGATAAATCAACCAGCAGGATTTTTTGCTTATCCATGACATTGCGAAGATTAAAAGAGCTTTTTTGCTGGCCGATAATCGGGCGCATAGTATCGTTTGAAATAAACTGCGTTAGTTTTGATGTTACATACGGAACAACATTTGCAAGTGCCGCGTCACCACCGGCCTTTTCCGCTTCTTTTTTCCAAAAATCCACGACAGTAGGGTCAGGACATTTTTCGAGCTTCATCTTGCGAAATTCCGGGTCTGACAATATTTTTGGTATTTCCATTAGCGTAGAACCGGATTCAACATGACCCATGATAAGTAACATGGCATTGCGCATATACTGTTCAAAAATCGGTCCGCCGGTTGATTTCAGGTCATAGAGCTTGTCAAATATTTTTATCATCTCGTTGATAACAAATGTTTTCTGCTCCGGATAGCGCTCGTCAAATTCCATTAAGTTAAGCGCAAGCGGCCGCTCCATATCTGCCGGAGAAAAAACAATAACATCTTCGGCGCGCTCCGGCGGAATCCGGTCAATGATATCGGTAATCAAATCGCCGTGCGGATCCAAAACACAAACACCTTCGCCATTCAAAATATCTTGAATCGCCATCGAAGCGATAAGCTTTGATTTACCGGTTCCGGATTTGCCGATTATATAGGTATGCCTGCGCCGATCCGCGCGCTTGATCCGAATATTACTTGACTGATTACGATAAACATTTTTTCCCAAAAGCAAGCCTTCGTCCGGAATATTTGTCGGCGCGGCGGCATGTTTGGCCATAAGCCAAAGAATATTCGGCGTTTCCGATGTTTTGAGCGGCAAATGAAACAAGCTGGCTAATTCTTCAGTATTCAATAAAAAACCGATACCAGATTCAAAACGGCGATAAATAAAATCATTGATTAGTTTGTGCTGTTTTTTGATTATGATCTTATTATTAAAGCTGTTGCCATATTCATAACGGTTGTACTGGCTGTACGCGCTCGCCAAATTATCCAAATACAAATGAGCTTGTCCCTTGTTTTTTGCGCTGACGATAATGCGGATATTCACATCTAACCCGGCTTTGGAATTTTTTTCTTCAATCCCCTTTAACATTTCTTCTTCCATCTGCGTGAGACGCGGTGTTTGCATGTTCATTTTCTTCTGTTTATCCTCCGCCTTTTCCGGTTTTGCCGCCTTGGCTATTTCCGATAAAACCATAACAAAAAAATTCCGATCAACATTACGGAGCGCCTCTTTCATAGTTTCACCCCGATGAATGCCCGCTGTTACTTTGCCCGCCTCGCTATGCCAAGCCGGTTTCGCGCTTCTGACAAGATATTGGATGGCAAGCCCTTCGCCGTCTTCAAGTTTTGACATGACATTGATAATGGAATTCATCGGGTCGGTTTCCATCTTATTGTAAGTCTTTATCGGAAAAATCAAATTACGCTTGGTTTTTTGGTAGCCGGCGAGAACGGCAGAATCAGGGCGAAAAATATTATAATCATCAACTTCCTCGATTACAGCGCTCGGATAATGAGCGTGTACTTGCTGTTCCAGATAGCGCCCCATCTCCCGCGGAGTTACCGCGTAAAAAGCGATTTTTTTACGGCTGGCAACAAGCTCAAAAGAAAAATGATCGTTGCGTCCGAAAAACCAAGGCATAAATCCTTTCTGCGCCCGCAAACCGCCGATGCTGGAAAAAATAGTCTCGCCTTTCGCAATCTCTTCGTGCAGCTGCTGGACCGTTACTTCGCGCTCCTGATCACCTGGCTTGTCTTTTGGTAATTTTATCAAATAAACAACATGATCAAAAAATCTATTTTTTGCCATTATTTTTCGAATAATAATTTTTGCAATCAACAAAAAAACAAATACCGCTAATGCAACTATAATCAAAATTATTCCAGTATAAAAAATTAAATTGATGTTTAATGATTGATTCATATATAAATTTCTAATTTCTAAATTATAATTTCTAAATAAAATAATTAGAAATTAGACATTATAATTTAGAATTTTTCTACTTATTTCTCCTCCACCAACACCGCCCGATACCTATCCACCTTCAAATCCCCCACGTATTCATCCCCGCTCTCGCCTCCATATCGCCAGACGACTTTGAATTTTTCCGGCAAAATTATTTTGCTAAAAAATTTACTGCCAATAGTTCCCGGTTGTTTTTGCGCCATAAGCGCGTACGGGACAAGAGTTTTTTGTTCTGGATTCATAAACTCTTCAAATCTGGTTTTCAGGTCAAGCGTTCGTTCCGGCGCGACCATTTTGAATGGCAAAACATATTTGAATCTGACAACGATAGTCTCTCCCGGGTCTGCCATGCACCAATTGGCAAAAACCGTCTTACCAGCCTCTGTATATATTTTCGTTCCGCTGTTTTCATCAATCGTTGCCTTGTTCTCGGTCAAAGCCAAATAATCGTCTTCTTGCCAACTTTCATCCGGCTTGTCAAAAAACTTTTCATCCGGAACCCGAAATCCGCTTGCCGAAATCAGCCTGCTTCCTTCCGGTACATAAACCCTTAGCCAATCAACATTGCGAACACCTGTAAAAGCATCGCCTTTTATGCCGTTGTGCCGGCGGATAATCTCCACGGTATCCGTTATTGTGCCATCTTCCGATACTTCCGTTTTATGGCTAATATCTTCATTGATCACTCTGTCGGTTTTTGCCCCGGCAATATTGGAATGCACGACCATCAAATAATCCCAAGCGGACGACCTCATCTTTCCAGTCCAAGAATAAGCATCAGCTTTTGCCTGCAAATCGTCGTCATTAAAATATAATAAAATGTGTTTTTCGTTCAAGCTTTCCAGGGCTGAACCGGCTAATGAAAAAAATATTTCTTTACTAAGATTTTCTTTCATTACGAAGCGGATTTTTTCAAACATATCGCCGATAATTTTTTTCGGGGCATGCTGTTCTTCGCCGGTTTTCGCCGTATCACTACTGGTAGCGTTTGCGGTCAAAGCATTTGACGAAGAGGCGGTAGTTGGCAGACTGGAAGATGCCGCTGCGTCAGCCGTAACCACCGGATCCTTAAACAACTCCGCGCGCAATTTCAAATATTTTTGATAATCCGGATGGTCCTGCGGTTTTTGTTCAGACATTACCTGGACCAATTGCCAAAAATTTTCTGCCGTTATCGTAGCGCCGTATTTTTCGTTCATATCGAGCGGTCCAATTATTTTTAAAATACTTTCCAAAACCGTAGGCGTAAAACTGATTACGCCGTCAACGGTTGACCCGCCGCTTTTTTCATAAAACCAAGCCAGCTTCTCGGCGCTTGTCTGCCAATCCGGCCACCAATTCGCGTCCCAAAAATGCCAGAGCGGATTGACTAGCGCCAAGGGTTGCGGGGCGATTATTCTTTCTAGCAGTCCGCCTTCGGTATCATACGAACCGCCACCCGGAACATTAAGATTGATTATCTCGCCATTGCGAAAATCAACAACTGCAAAACTGCCGATAAATCCACCGCTGGCGCGCAACTCGGCATTATTTTGAAAAACGAATAAATATCTTTTGTCCTGTTCAAAACCCAAAAAAACACGAGCCAATTTGATTATTTCAAAAAATTCTTTTATATTTCCGTTAACCAAACCGAATTTTTCCCTTAAAACGATAAATGTATCTTTGTATTCCGGCGGAAGCGCCTCTGCGTCAATTTTATTTATAACACCGTCAAGCAAAGCGGTATTGGCAATCAGTTTTTCACTTTTTGCATGCAAACTGTTTATTATCAATTCCAGGCTTGGCTTTTCTTGATTAAATACGCTCAAAGCCTCGCTTAAATCAAAACCAATTTCCGAACTAAGCCGTCCAGCCTCCAAAATCAAATCAGCATTTTTCGCAAGTCTTATTTCGTTGTTCGGAACGATTGAACCGACAATATTCAAAAGCACATTAAGGTCGGCAATTTCTTTTTTAGCTTCCAAAAAATTCTTACTGGCATAAGAAAAATCCTTGCCTGCTTCGGCAAAATCCTTGTCTGTCGCGGATTGTGAGGCGGATTTTATATCTGAAATAGCGGCATTGGTCGTCCCGATTACACGCATTTTTAGATTGTCCAAATCTTTGAATGAGGTAAAAGCCTTCAAAGGCAATATGATAACGATCAAAATAAAAATAAAATTTAAAAGCGGACGGAAGGGCGCGATAGTTAGATTAAACGGATTAAAACGCCTAGGCGTAGGTTCTGATTTTTTAAAAAAAGAAAAAATAGATTTCTTTTCTTTTTTATTTTCTTTATTTTTGTTTACCGCAATCCCATCTTCACTTCCTTTTGTCATTCCCGCGAAGGCGGGAATCCAGGGTTTATCGCTCAATTCTGGATTCCCGCCGGAGTTTATGCCCGAATGGGTACGGGAATGACAAGAAAAAACGTTTTGAGATTTTTCAACAACAGTAGAATGTGCAGAACCAGATTCAAAAAATTGATTTTTCTTTTTAGTTTTAAATACGCTAAATATTTTAACAATAGAAATTCCAAAAAAACGAATAACAAACAAAAACACCCAGCCGAACCAAAAACAAATTTTTGAAAAAACTTTGAATAATTTATAACAAAAAACAAACAATGCCTTAAAAAGCGAAAAAAACGCCAAGCGCTTGATATGTGTTTCTTTCTTTTTGAAATGCAATAAAAACTTCTCCCAGATATTCTTTTCCGGTTCCGGCTTTGGCTCATTCGCCCTTAGCAAATCAACCAAAAAACGCGACGGCCGAGCGCTTTCATTCACATAAACCACTTTCTTATTTTTTTTGCTATGCATCAAAATTTTTATAAATCACTTACTCAACATTCTGAAATATATTTAATTATTTTTTTAAAATTACTCGCCCTTACGTTTGTTACTAATAGCGTGTATGTTAAAGTAATAAATAAAATATCTTAACTTGTATTAGCATTTAAATTTTAAAAGTTTAAAGGCTTAATTTTAAAAAAATAATTAAATATATTTCAGAATATCGCGACTCTGATTAAGATATGTTTTCAATACAAAAGTTATCTACAACAAGTAGACTAGCTGACTATATTATACCCTAAACACACCCTCGAGCGCAAATTAAAAACCCCGGCTAATTATTCTTGCCGAGGTTGTTTTTCAATATCTTTTGCTTCCACTCTTTTATTAATCCGATAAAGCGTGAAATCGCCTGTGATTTGCTTTGTTTTTGTTAGGCTAAGTCCGACATCGGCCAGGCGACGAGAGTTTAGATATTCAAAATCTTTTTCCGGCAAAGTAAAGTTGTAATAATATACCGGTAAGAGATCAACCAAATTCGCGTATTCCCTATTCATATTTTGGTCGTTAAATAAACCGACAATGACCTTGCGTTCGGGAAAAAATAGTTTGTCATGATAAAAAGTTATAATCGTAGAATTGTTTTCAGTCAGACTCATTACTTCCTGCCATTCATAACGGCTATTCATCTGCCTTTGGGCAAGAAAAATCAAACCTTCTTCCGAGCCGAAAAGGACGTAAGAAATCGAGATATAAAAAAATAAAAACAAAAAAATAAAACGCAAGGCAGTATAATAAAATTTTTGATTTATTTTTTTTGCGAACAAGCTCAAGTTACCGGTTTTGCTTTTTCCTCTCTCACCAAACAGCTTATTAATCAAGGAAAGTACAGCACGCGTTAGGCGCATAATAAACATGGCCGCAAAAGGCATAGCGCCAAGATAAATCGGGAGCCAATAGCGAGTATAGGAATTGCCGATTGTGTGCCTGGTCTTGTCCGGATTGTCATTAAAAACCCAACTACCATAATACAGAACTAAAATAGCGGAAATCATGATAAGTAAAATTATAAACAACCATTGTTTTTTTGTCTGCTTTTTATAATTAAACAAATATGTGATAAAACCAAGGATGCCTGCCCAAAAAAGCCAGGCAAACATTTTTATAAAATACGCAATCACCATCCGTAAGCTAAGCCGCGGATGAAAACCAAAATGAAATACAATGTCTTTAATCTTATTCAATGTTTCAGAATACGCTGAGAAAGCACCCTTGATAGTCGAATGCGCCAAATCGGTTCCGGCGGCCGCGATTCCAACCAAGGACTGGTTCATCTCGGCATAACCGCTATTATAGTATGAGCCGTAAAGAATCTTGTTATAACGCATGGCCGGAAAAAGTGCGATTAGAAAAAATAAAACAAATATAAACAATCGGACAAAACCGATTTTTCGAAAATTAAACAACCACAAAAAAAACAATACCGGCGCAAGCCATAACAACTCCGAAGCGCGCGTTATAACCGCAAGTCCAAAAAAAGCACCCGCCAAAGCGGAAAAAACAATCTCTAACAAATTTCTTTTAGCATATAAATTTCTAAAAATATTTTTTAGCCTTTTCAAAAATGACAGTTCTTTCAAACTGATCAAATATTTCTTTCGCGATTTTATTGATATGACAAAAAAATATAATCCGATTATCACCAACACCATAAAAAGCACATTATGAAACATGCTCCTGGCAGTATAAAAAATATAAGGCGGAAAAACCGCAAGCATGCTCGCGGAAAGCCACGCATTGCTCTTGTTAAAAAGCTCCTTAATCAAAAGATAAAAAAATACGATACCCAAGGCGCCAAAAAACGGCGTAAGATATGGAATAATTTGATAGCCGAACACTGAAGCGATTTTTCCATATATCAATATTATTCCCAAAAAACTCATCGGCCGCAAAACGCCAGAATCAGAACGAACGCTCCGCGGATGCATTATGTCTTTTGTATAAAGATTATAGCTTTCCGAAAAAGAAATTTTTCCTTCCTGCGCGTACAGTTTTGTAAAAATATAATTCGCGGTTTCATCCGGCGATGCCCAACGAATAAATTCTTGCGTTTTGCCCTTGTCATCAATATATTTTTGCGTATAATAATTAAAACTGCTTGTGCCCAAAAAAAACAAGACGCTTAAAAGAATAACCATCAAGAATTGCCAATTATTTTGAATTTTTTTAATTATTATTATCATAAGAAATACGAAGTTTTGTTTTTTTTCAAACAAATCTTTGATATCTCTTATTTTTTCTCCGAGGACTGTCTGAGCCTAAATAAAGATTGGTCGCCCTCGCGGTGTGGGCGAGTTCCGCAGGAGGAAAAATAAGAGATATCAAAGATTTGCGTTTTTAGTAAAAACAGAATGACAGCGATATGGAAATCATGTATAATCAACTATATGAACACATCAATCGATAAACTAATAAAATACGCTCTGATTTGCCTTAACCTAATCATTATTTGGGGCGCTTTTGTATATCGGGTATTTAGCCTTGGAATTATCGGTATTATTAGTGTTTTAATCTTAGCATTTTTATCATTTTTCATTATACTTTATATATTTAATAAATTCAACCAAGAAACGATTGATTTAAAAATTAAAAAAATAAATGAAATAAATCAAAAAAAATACGTAATTGCCGATTATGCCCTGCCATTTCTATATGTTATTCTTATGCTTTGCTGTACACATTTTTTGTACAGCTCCGGCACGACAGACGCGATAATATCGCCCTGGCAAAAAGTACCATACTATTTCTTTGCCGCTTTTTTTTCCGCCTCGCTTTGTCTCGCGGCCATAATTCTAAGGAACAAACCGTTAGCCAAGGCGTTGATTTTTTTGCACTACCTTTTGATTTTTTCCGTAGCGGTTTTTATTTACAAGATCGGCTATGGCTTTGACCCGTTTATTCATCAAGCAACGGAAAAACTGATAAGCCAAACCGGCGCCGTCGAACCGAAACCTTTCTATTATCTTGGACAATACGCGCTTATTACAATAATCAACAAACTATGCGCTATTCCGATTGTATGGCTGGACAAACTTTTGGTTCCGGTTTTAGCGGCATTTACTTTGCCTGCCGCGCTTTTTTTAACCTTAACAAAATGGCTGGAAAACAAAAACATCATGCTCCTAACGATTTTCTTATTGCCTATTTTACCTTTTTCTTTTTTTATCGTCACCACACCCCAAAATCTGGCCTATCTTTTCCTTATCCTGGTTCTGATTTTCGGCTTGCATGCCAAAAACCGCTTAGACCTTCTGAATATAATTCTATTGTCTTTATCCGCTTTTGCCGTCCATCCCCTTGCCGGAATCCCGACAATCCTTTTCGCGCTTCTACTACTTGTTTATTATGCCGGTAAACAGCAATTCAAAAATAATTATTATCGGATTATTTTCTTACTAATGGCGATTGCCCTTCCCTTAGCCTTTCTTTTTATCCAACAAAAAACGGGCATAAACGCTACAGACAGCACTTCTTCAATCGGTTCTGCCATAGACTGGCCGGAAATCAAAATCCCGGATAAAGAAAACGCAATCTTGAATACAGTCTATCTTTTTATTTTTAATTTTAAACTACTGTTTTCACTACTGGCGATATCCGGTCTGACTATTATTTTAAAAAACCGAAAAGAATGCAAAGTTCTCTTCTTGTATCTTTTTTCCAGTCTGGCAATGTTTATCTCGTATCTGATCAGCTCCCGACTTTCATTCGGCTTCCTGATCGAATATGAACGCAGTGATTATAATAATCGGATTCTTTTGATTGCCGCAATTTTTCTTTTCCCGTTAGCTTTGTTGGCGATTCACGCTTTTCTACTTAAACTGATGAAACAAAATAAAATTATCATATCTATTTTTATTGTCTTTTTTAGTTTTCTTTTAACAACATCACTTTACGCTTCATATCCGCGTTTTGATAATTATCATAATTCCCACGGTTATTCGGTAAGCAAAAATGACATTCTTGCCGTAGAATGGATAAATAATGACGCAAAAGGCGATTATATTGTCCTAGCCAATCAGCAAGTCAGCGCGGCTAGCTTAAAAACATTTGGTTTTAAAAAATATTTCAAAGGAAAGGGTGATAATGCAGAAGACATATTTTATTACCCAATCCCAACCGGCGGCCCATTGTATCAACTGTATTTGGATATGGTTTACAAAAAGCCGACGCGCAGTACAGTACTATCCGCTCTTGACCTAACCGGAGCAAAAACCGGATATTTTGTCCTGAATAAATACTGGTGGGCATTCCCAAAAATCGCTGCAGAAGCGAAGCTTGAGGCGGATTCTTGGCAGGAGATTGGTGAGGGAGAGATTTTTGTTTTTAAATACGAGTTAGGTGATTAGGTGCTTAGGTACTTGGGGCATAGGGGTTTATAATCAAAATTCTATTTAAAAATCCCTATGCCCCAAGTACCTAAGTACCTAAAAATTTTTTTACAAAAAAAACAGCGGTTGATTCAAGCCGCTGCTTTTTATATAAAACCTATTTCTTCTTCTTCCGATTCAAATCCACCTCAACCACAATTTTCGTTCCGTTTTCTCCGCCTTCGCGGAATTCAACGTCAACGGATTCTTTTAGCGTGTGGTGTCCGACCACTATTCCGCGCTTGCCGTCGACATTCACTTTGGTTCCGAGCGGCGGTAGTCTTTTTGCCAACTCTTCATAGCCTTTTTGTTCGTATGCCAAACAACACATCAGACGCCCGCAGATGCCGGAAATGCGGTCAGAGCCGCGATGCGAGCAATCCTGCAGTTCCGCCATTTCCGAATTTATCGATTCCAGCTGGCGCAAATGACCGCGGCAACAAAGGCCTTTACCGCAATGACCGATATCACCCATAATCTTGGCCTCGTCGCGGATGCCAATCTGCTGTAAACGGATACTCTTATTAAAACTTCTGGTCAGCTCCTTTACAAGCTCGCGAAAGTCCACCCGGCCGTCGGCAATGAACGCGAAGGTAATACGGGAACCGTCATAGGAAAAATGCGCATCAACGAATTTCATTGGCAGATTAAAACGGTCTTTTACTTTTTGGCAAATATCCAAAGCGGCTTGCTTGTCTTTCGCGGCAGTCATCCGCTCCAAATCATGAGCCGATGCTTTGCGGATTATCGCCTTAATCACCTTTTCGTTCGTTTCCGAAACATTCTGACCGGCGTTTTCCATAGGCTCCGTTTGCGCGGATTGTTCACCGGCGTTCTCGGCCAATTCTTCAACCCTGACTTTCTTTGGATCTATTTCAATAAAACCGACAATCTCACCCAGTTCCATACCTAGCTCCGTTTTCACAATCACCTTGTCCCCCACAGCCAAATCCAAACCATTCAAAGAAAAATTATATTCCTTGTCCCAAGATACGAATTTTATTTGAGCTATCTTCATATATTATGTGTCCGTACAATCCGATTCAAAAATCAATAATCATAAATACGCAAACGGCTTCGCGGATTTACGTGGATTAAGCGCGGATTTACGCTGATATTATAGGCTAAATCGAACAAATTTTTCAATCTTAACATCGCCCAAAATATCTTTTACTTTTTTCTTGTCATCTTTGATATATTCCTGATTCAATAGACAAACATCCTCATAATATTTGTTTACTTTTCCGACTAGGATTTTTTCAACAATTTCAGCCGGCTTGCCTTCGTTTTTTAACTGTTCGCGATAGATTTCTTTTTCTTTCTCAAGCTCCTCAGCAGGTACCTCGGAAGACTCAAGATAGCGCGGATTGGAGGCGGCTGCTTGCATGGCAATGTCGTAGGCCAAGTCCTTTTTATCCGCCTTGTCTAACGCAACCAAAACACCGATTCTTCCACCCATATGGCTATAAGAAGCCACGGTTTCGCCTTTTACAATCGCGAAACGGGAAACGCTGATTTTCTCGCCGATGGTGCCGCTCAAATGACCCAAGGCATCATTGACATTGCTTTCCGCGTATTCAAGATTTAACAAAGCCTCCAGATTTTCCGGCTTATTCGCAATCAACAAAGAGAGCAAATCATCGGTAAATTTTTGAAACTTTTCATTACGCGCCACAAAATCAGTCTCGGAATTAACTTCCAAAATATAGCCTTCATTACCTGCCTCGTTCACTGCCAATTTGACAATGCCCTCGGTCGCATCACGCTCACCGCGCTTTGCCGCCTTGGCAATCCCTTTTTTTCTAAGTATTTCCGCTGCCATCTCAATATTTCCGCCCGCTTCATCAAGCGCCTTTTTACAATCAACCATTCCGGCACCGGTTTTTTCACGTAAAATTTTTATATTTTCCATATTTTAGGTACTTAGGTACTTAGGGAATAGGAAATAAAAAAAACATTCTATTTCCTTGCCAAAGGTACCTATGCCCTAAGTACCTATGCCCTAATGTACTTTTTCTTAAAAATTAATAATAAAGATCAAAAAATTATTTTTTTTCAACCACCGTAGCGGAAGCCGAAGCTCTCTCCTTCTTCCCTTCTAAAACAGCCTCGCAGACTGCGTTCAAGAGAAGCTTGATGGTTTTTGTCGCGTCATCATTGGAAGGAATAACGTAGTTGATGCCGCTTGGGTTTGAGTTGGTGTCGCACACCGCGATAATCGGAATATTTTTCTTTTGCGCTTCAATCATTGCGGTTTTCTCGTGGCCGATGTCCCAGATAAAAAGTGCATCCGGCATGCGAGTAACATTAGTCAGACCACCCACCTTTAATTTTAATCTGGCTAATTCGCGATCTATATTTAAGCGTTCTTTTTTTGTATATTTATCCAGAGTACCTGCGGCCTTATCGCGGCTTAGGTCATTGTATTTTTTAATTACTTTTTTAATTACCGCAAAATTGGTCAAGCATCCGCCCATCCATTTTTCTTTTACATATGGCATACCGCTTTCCGTAGCGATTCTTTCGATGGTTTTTTTCGCCTGGATTTTCGTGCCGACAAAAAGGATTGTCTTGTCTTCGGCCGCCATTTTTTTGATATACTCCAGCGCGGTTTCAAGCAACTGTCTGGATTTTACCAAATCAATGATATGCACCCCATTGCGCGCGTCAAAAATATAAGGCGCGAATTTCGGATGCCATTTACTGGTTCGATGCCCAAAATGCATACCGGCCTTGAGCATCTGTTCGATTGTAGGAATTGTTGTCATAATTTTTCCTTTTGATCCTGCTCTATAAAATATAATTATCTTTATAGATTAAAAAATTAACCTTTTTACTTTCAAGTTTTTTGCCTTTTTATTTTTTTTGTCGGGAAGCAGCCTCTTTATTATATTTTGTTATAGAGGCATTGCAAGGAGATAAAAAAAATAAAAAGGCAAAAAACAGTTTGCTAGTAAATTTTAAAGATAACTACAAGGAAAATTATAGAGTTTAGGAGTTTAATTTAATAATAAAAGTGGCTCGCGCCACATATATAAACTATAATATTTACAAATAAATGTCAATGTTGACAAGATATTGATTTTGTTGCTTAATTATTTTTTAGCATATGTAATGTTTGGTTCGCTATTATATTTTGGCTTTACGATACTAAACGGCTGTTTTTTTGTATTTCTAGCCTTATTTACGGGTATTCCTAGGGCATACCCAAGCGTATTTGCAGTAACAATTCCAATTCTAAGCGCCGTAAAGCCTTCGCCTTCGTCAGCTACGAATATATTATGTAAATCAGATAATTTTATCTTTGCCTTTTTTAATAATTTCTCAATCGCCGGCAATAATAACTCGGCTTGAGAATACTTAGCCTCAATTACAATATTTCCAATAATTTTTTTATTGCTTTTAAGACTTAAACCGATTTTCTCGTTCTTACTTGTATCAATATATAATTCCATATTACTTAATACTATCAAATAAAAATAATACCCGCAACCTGACTTTTTTCGTCTGGTTGCGGGTGGCAGTTAGTTTTTTTTCTGATAATCCTCGATTCTTTTTTCAAGAATAAAAATCTGTTCTTCCAGGTCGTTCGTTTTTTCTTGTAAACGAACAAATTCTTCTTTTACTACGGTTTCTTCTGTCATGAAATCTTCAATTTTCTCCTTTGAGCCAGGAATAAAAATCGCAATCAATAAAATCACAATTGCAACCGTTGCCAAAAACTCAATCACCGTAAAACCTTTGTTATTATTCACAATCCCTCCTATAAATTTTTTTAAAAACTTTTTTCTATCATTTCCGCTTAGGTGGGAATCCAGATTAGAATAATTTACCCTGGATTCCCGCCTACGCGGGAATGACAAAAAAGAAGTGAGTTTTCTAAAAAATCATCAAAAAATTATTTTTTTTCAGCAATCGCCTCTTCGTATAAATTCAAAACATCGGTTGTTATCTTATTCCAATTATAATTTTCATTTACATGCTTTATTAAATACGCGGATCTTGCATTTAATTCTTCCTTATTATCAAGCAGATATTTTAGCTTTTCCGTCAAATCGTTTGCGTCCTTATTGGAAAAGGTATAACCAATATCCAAGACCGCCTCTTTGTTTTCCGGAATATCACTGACTAGGACATTAGTGCCATACGACATGGCTTCCAAGAGCGATATCGAAAGTCCTTCTGATTCGGACGGTTGAATGAAAAGGTATGCATTTGAGTAAAGCTCGGCTAATGCTTGTCCGGATTGGCGTCCGGTAAAAATTATCCTGTCATCTTCCGCGGCCATAGCGCGCAGTTCCTCGACATAAGAATCAGTAAAAAACCCATCACCGACAATCACAAGCTTTTTATCTGTGTTAAGTTTTTTAAATGCTTGAATCGCGTAATGAATACCTTTGTGCTGAATCAAACGCGAAACCATGACAATATATGAATCTTTACTCAAAGACCATTTTTCATCAATAATATTTGCGGCTTGAGCAATCCCGGTATTTACGCCATTTGGAATATAGTTCGCTTTCCGCTTATAACTCGCCTCCGCATACGTTTGCAAGCCCTCTGATATCGTAATAACACGATCCGCAAGCTTACAGCACGTTTTCTCTCCCAGTTTTAGACTGAAACGCGCGAATGAGCCCCACTTTTTATGCAGATAGCAAAGCGTATGAAAAGTCGCGACCACCGGAATTCTTGGTTTTAGAATTTTAACCAGCCAAATCATAATCGAGGGCCCGATTGAATGAAAATGGACAACATCAACCCTGCGGCGAAGCAGATCAAAACAAGCCAATACAGTATGACTGATAGCATCTAGGTGCTTTGTCGGGATACTTGGCAAGCTAACCAAATGCACTCCCCTGTACATTTTAAGGCTTTTATCCGTATAGTTAGGGCGCGTATAAACAATCACCTCATGCCCGCGATCCGCCATTTGCGCCGCTAGCTCCTCAACGTGCGTTTCTACGCCACCGGATACAGCCGGAATGCCTTTTTGTCCAATTATGGCTATTCTCATATTTTTTAGATTGATAAACAAATATAGAATAAATAAGTCTTTCTGTCAAGTCATCTTTATCAACCAAATATCTTTAATATTCTAATAATTATTTTCTAGTAAACATATATTTTGTCATCTCGAACCGCAGTGAGAGATCTTTAATACATGAACATTAACAGAATTAAAATTTTTGAAAAATTAAGAATATCAAATCTTTTTTTATAGTATTCATTGATAATGATTCACGTATTAAAGATCTCTCCGCTCGCTTCGCTCGGTCGAGATGACAAAATAACAAATAAAATATTCTCGCTAAATTATCGCAGATACCAAGTTTTCTATTCCCTAGTAACAACAACCGGGTTATCATTTATATAAGCCTTGTCAATCACCGCGATAATAAAGAAATTACTGCGATAATGCGTGGCCGCTTCACGGCTGCCGATCATTACTTTTCCTTTCGGTCCAAAATTATAACCGCTGATATACAATACACCCATTACCTTATTCTCGCTCTTTACAAATTCTACACGGCGAGCAATATTGCTAACTAAGGTTTCACCAAAACCGACTTCATTGCTGACAAATTCGCCAACCTGAACGCTGACAAAGCCATAGCGGTATCCATCTAAAATCTGGATCCGTATTTCCTGGCCCTCTTCAGTCGGATAAACACCTAGCGTCCTTACATTCGGAGTGATAACGGTTTTTGTTTCATCATTATATTTATAAGTAATAACATTTTCTTTGGGATTAATGGAAAAGCCGTAACCCTTGATTGAAAGCACCTTGTTTTCCATGTTAATGCTTGCGCTGTCAACATGCGGACGAACATTCAAAACCGAAGTACCATCATCGCTCCAGCGATCATATTGTAAAACGACTTTGGTATTGCTATTCGAAATCGCCATCGGCGCTTTTACATAAACCGTGGCCGTGTCCCCGCTCAAATCAATGGCATAGGGCGCTACGCTTATCTCGTCCGTATTGCTTAGTTTAAAATTAACCCTGCACAGCTCTAAATTATCCGAAACGCCATTCGCACTGATCCGGATATCCGCTCCCGGAACAACCGGATTCGGCGATACGGCAATAACCGTCGGAATGATTTCCAAAGCGATATAATTTGAATCCTGGCCATTTACTTTTACATTAAAATATCCATTCTGCGCACCAACCGGAACCGCAACCTTTAGGGTCGTACCTTCGCGCGTAATATTTTCCGCGCTCAGACGGACATTAATGCGTTTGTTATTTCCCTGAAACTCTACGTTTACAATACCGTCAGCCGCCTTAAAGCCTTCACCGTTTATGGTTATTTCCTCGCCGATTTTAGCGGCGGCAATCTTTTCCGAACCGGTATAAACCGTGCGGTTACGGCTGCTCATTACTGTTAAAATCTTTGGCTTGGCCAAAAAGGCCAAGAATTCCGAACGATCCGATTCAACTCCATTTGAGATAATGGTTATGTCAAAGCTGTTGCTTTTCTTCGTGGTAACAACCTCAATCTTTTCCAATTCGCCAACGCTCACAATCTTGGCTTTTTTCGTTTCCAACTTATTCCCAGCACTATCATAAAAATTTACGCTCGGCGCCGTACCTAGTCCTTTACCATAAATCGTCAAGTTATCACCAACATGCTCATAACCGCGCTGGCTCCACTCGGTAGCCGTAACCACCGGTTTGATCTTGTAAGTTATTGAATTAGATTTATTGATTTTTTCCAATCCGGCCGCATCAAAGAAAGAGGTCTGGACATACATGCCGCCCGCAACCGTGCCGGCCGGCAATTTGAAAGACATCTGTTTCAAGCTGGAATCCATTGTTTCCGGCTTTACCCAAGTCAAAGATACTTTGCCTTCGCTATTTATCGTATTCACAACCAGCGATGTGCTGTTTTTTTCCAACGGCATGAAACCGCTGCCCGTTACCACCACGTCTTCGCCAACACGAACCAACTCCGGATGAATAGCGCTTATTTTAGTTTGGACATTATAATCAAAACTGCCGATATAATTCAAATTGATATATACCTTTCCCAATCCGGAATAAGTTCCTTCTTGGATCTGGAAATACACGCCGCTTGATGTAACGCGAGACGGCTTGTTTTTTATACTGGAAAGATTATTTGTCAGTTTATCAAAATATGGAAGCTCAATTTCGATATCACTATCGGAATAATTGCCGATGTTTGAGATATTGACCAGTTTTGTTTCACCCACAAAACCCTTTACTTCCGTTGTTGAAATATTATTATCCGATTCTACCAACTGGATACCGTCCAAATACAAGGTTGCATTGGCAGGCATGTTTCCATAGACAAAAGCCAATAGCGCATCAGCAGAAGCCGTTGGACTTACGTTTACAACATGCTTTTGCCACTTATCCGTGATCGGCTTGGCATAAAAACCGGAAATCGCGTCATGCGTATCCGCTTTTTGCAAATAGGCAATCAAATCCATATTCGCGGTTGCGCGCGCGTAAAATATTAATAAATATTTCTTGGCCGAATTCACGGCAAATTTATTGGTTACGTTATTGGAAGACATCACTGCCGTAAACGCGTCCTGAGGCGCTCCCTTGGCATCAATCGCGGCACTATATGAACCGTAGCCAAAAGGCGCGTCATAGGCGCGATATAGCTCGTATGTGCGGGAAGAAGATTCGTCTTTCCAAGTCCCCCAATGCGTATTTATCAAATTTTCAAAACTACCCTCTTTTATCAGATTCCCGGCTGCAACTACTTCGTTTACAGAAACAAAGGCAGAGAGACTAAGAATCATTGAAGAGATTACAAACAGATTCAATATTCTCAAAAGCATTTGTTTTCTTAATTGAATTTTTTTCATATTTTTCTTGCTTATTATTAATTAACAGGCTCCAAAAAGGCTTACCTGTCTAAAACAATACACTGTATCACACTTTTTCGATTATGTCAAGGGTTTTTTGCGATAATTATTTATTTTGGCTAAAATTGAATAAAAAAAATCGACATAATTGTCGATTTTTTCATATATATTCTTTTTGATTATTTAATTACAGTCTAATAAAATCCAACCTCAAAACTAACGCTATAAGTCAATCCGGATACCAGACCGGTGGCTTTTATATCGTGCGTGCCTGGGCGCATGTCGCAAGGGACTTGGATGCGGGCGGTGAAGGCGCCGTTTTTGTCGGCTCGAACCTTCCAGATAATGTCTTCCAGCTTCACTTCCACATCTTCATTAAAACCAAAGCCTTTGCCGTAAATATATGAAGTTGATTCAGGCGCGTTCATGCGTCTGTCTGTGCTAAGCGATAATGGTTCGACAACGATTGTGTCGCTCGGACTGCTTTTGTGATATGCAATAATATTCAAATCAGAATCAAGCGCCAGAATACTGCTTGAGTTAAAAACCACAACCACCTCGCCATATGCGTCTTCGGCAACGCGCAAGCCCATGGCCCAGCCGTTACCGCCGCCCAATTGCGTTGTATATGCCCAATCGATCGGAGACATATCGGATTTATTTATTTTTACCACGCCGATACCGTCCGAAAAATAAACATGATCTCGGCCGTTAATGCCGTCAACATCATAGCCATAATCGGATGTATGGCGGAATTCATGGATTTTGCTATTAAAAGAAACGCGCTTCAGGCCTTTGTCATCCACAAAATAGCCTTCACCATCGAGCTCATCAATAAAAATATTGCGGTTATGATCATCCTTAAAATTAATGCCGGTTTCCATAATCACATCGCGATACAATCCATCGATTATCTGAAAACGGTCTTTTTTGATTTTATAGAGATAATTGCCGTCATTGGAAATTTTTATATTATCCGGCATAGTGCTGTATTCTTTGAAAGAGTTTGTGATATCACTATTTTTATTCCACTGCTTTACGCCATTAACGCCGGAAGTAACAACGCCCAAATTATTTTTGCTCAAAGCCTGAAACCAATCCCAGCCGTTATCCTTGGTCTTGGCGACTAGTTTTAAGGAACTGACATCAGTCGCATCATATTTATACAAATAACGTCCGTTAATTGTATAGACATATAAACGTCCGCCTTCGTTTGCAAAAGCCAAGTCAGTAAAATCGCGATACTCGCTTTCATCAGAACGAACCAAACTTTTCTTTACAATTCCTTCCTGTGTAAGTTCAAACAACTCCAAAATACCGGTATTTGTCGTACCGATAATCACTCTGCCATTATAACCGATCGCTTCGCCGGAGTAATATGGCTTAACATTGCTTTTTGCCTTTGGGATAAAGACTAAAACAGTAAAAATAATAACTATTAATGCAATTAATTTTTTCATATAATAAGTATGTTTAAATTTTTAATTTGAGACTTTAAAAAATCTATCCATTTGTCATTCCCGCGAAGGCGGGAATCCAAGATTTGATGCTTGTAGCTGGATTCCCGCCTTCGCGGGAATGACAAGAAAAAAGTTTTCTTTAAGTCTCAATTTAAAATTAATCTATATTCGGATTTTACCCTAGCAAATTAGCTAATAATTGTCAATGTTTAGCTATTTTTTCAAATAAATTAATTATCTGCCGATAATGACTATTTGCGTTCAAATGCTCGATTGATTTTTTGGCTCTTCTACCGATTTCGCGTAAGTCTAAATAGGCTAAATTATCAATAATATTAGCTAATTTTTTGTAATTTCCCGGCTCAAACAAAAAGCCATTTTCTTCATTTTTAATCAATTCTGGCATTCCTCCGGATTTGGCAACTATCGCAACTTTAGCGCTTGCCATTGATTCCAAAAGGCAATACGGCATATTCTCCGGCCAGAGCGAAGAGATAACAACCGCTTTGGCTTTTCTGATAATCACATCAAGCTCATCGCCGTATTTCGGGCCAAGCATTTCTACACGTTTTGATAATTCAAGAGCGCTTATTTTGTCTGCCAGCTTTTTGTAATCCGGGCCGGAGCCGACAATCTTGAAATTAATATTGCTTTTTAAATTTTTCATTGCCATCAAAACCGTTTCAATCCCCTTTTCACTGGACAAGCGTCCATAAAACAAGATATAGTTTTCTAATTCCGCAATTTCACTTTTATCAAAATCTTTAAAATCCAAAAAATTATAAATAACTTTTATTTTTTCTTCCGGAATGCCAAAACCGACGCACTTGTCTTTCATAAACTGGCTTGGCGCAATAAACATATCGACATTTTGATATGATTTTAAAAACGAATTATGCAGATAAGCCTCGGCCATTCCCAAAAAACTTTTTGCCCAAGAATCTTTCATGCATTTGTTTGCGAAACAATTGTAATATTTTCCACCTCGGCATTTATCACAAACTTTATTTTTTGAAAAAAGAATAGCATTCGGACAGATCAATTTGTAGTCATGCAAAGTCTGGACAACCGGAATATTATTTTTTTTCAAAACCGAAATTATGGCCGGGCTGAATTGATGGGCAATGTTGTGCAAATGGGCAACGTCTGGTTTTTGATCCTGAATAATTTTTTTCAATTTTTTTATCGCGTCATAATTATAAAAAAACTTAAAAATATTTTTTATGCTGAATTTATTCAAATCAACTTTATCTATAAAATATTTTTCGTACTTCGATGACAAGTTGCTATCCTCTTTCATAGAAAAAACAAGCACGTCATGTCCTTTTCTTTTCAATACCTTTGACAAACCAAAAAGATACCGCTCCGAGCCGCCTTTTAGATAGTAGAATTTATTTATTTCTAGGATTTTCATATTTATCCACTTGTCATTCCCGCGAAGGCGGGAATCCAGGATTAAAAGCATCCTGCATTATTTACTCCTAAACTATTAAAAAATATTCAAATATTTTCCCCTGGATTCCTGATCATTTAATATCTATATTCCCTACGGGGTTAGGTGTGTCAGGAATGACAAAAAATATATATTATTATAAAAACTTATTTCTTATCACCCAATACCCCACCTTCAAAATATTCCGCTTCATCTCCCCGCGAATCGTGCAGATGATCCAACTTTCTTCGATAACTTCGCGGATTATTTTATTTCTAACTGTATTTGCTTGCGCTCCATTCCAAATCTTATCTATTTTTTCTGAATTAATATTACCGATTTTCAGATTGATCAAGTTGCTTGGAAAGACATTGCCGGCCGAATCGATAAAGGCTGAATCAAATCCGGCGCCACTTTTTAACAAGCGCTCTTTGTTTTTTGCGTAGCTAAGCAAGCCGTAATCATAATAAGCGCGCGCCCAGCGTTTTGGACTTTTGCTTTTTAATTCATTTTCTATTACATAATTCAGGCTTTTTTCCACTTCGGCGATATAGGTCAGGCTATTATCTTTTTTACCAAAATAAATATCCGAATTCTGGACCAAAGCGATCGCAAGCTCAATTTCCATTTCTTTTGAAAGGTCATAAATCGCCGGAAGTTCACTTACATTGTCATTCATTATCGTAAAACTAAAACCCAGATTGCTAATACCAATAGCCTTGAGACCGGATACTGTTTTCATGACAGCCCGAAACATCCCGGGAATGCCGCGAATCTTGTCATGCGTTGCCGCAAGTCCGTCCAACGATATGCGAATACCGACGCGCGGATCAATCGCGCGGATTTTTTCCATTGTTTTAACTATCAAATCCGTTGCCAAGCCGTTTGATGATATGATAATTTTCGCTTTCGGACTGACGCGATTGATTGTGTGCACGATACCTACAAGTCCAGGATGCAAAAACGGTTCTCCGCCGGAAAGATTGATATATCTTAAATCTTTGCTTAAATTTTCAAATAAACATTCGCTCATACTAGCTGGATTTTCGATCTGCCAAATATTGCACATCTGACAGCGAGAATTGCAACTGTACGTAATAGCGATTGTCGCGTCACGCAAGCGATAATTTTTCTGTGCAAACTTATTCTTTATGCTTTTTAGCGCAATTTTTATATTATTTAATAAAACAATAACTTTATTTTGTAATTGATTTTTTGGAAAATGTTTTTGTAAAAAAGATGCTATACCATCACGATCATATTTCAAACGCATAAGACTACCTGTGCCGCCAGATGAGAAACCGTGATAATGGATTACTTCAGATTTTGGATAATAAATAACACCATATCCTGCTTGATTTGCGCGATAACAAAAATCCATATCTTCCATGCCCAGAAAATATTTTTCATCCAGACTGCCGATTTTTTCAATCACACTTTTGCGGATAAGCAAGCATCCGCCCGAAAGCCAGTCTATTTGACGCGGACAATTATCTTCGATTTCTCTCCGACTCATCAGAGTGGATTTGTTTGTCAGATTATATAATTTGAACAAACGCAAAAATTCTCCAACAATATTGGGATAACGACCGCCGCTGGCTTGCGGCTTACCACCTGGGAAAAGCATACGCGGGCCGATAACGCCGACTTGCGAATTAACATACAAATAATCCAACATTTTTGAAATACTTTTTTCTTTTAGAAGTACATCCGAGTTCAATAGCAAGACATAATCGCCCTGTGCGTTTTCGATGCCCTGATTTACCGCGCGCGCAAAACCAATATTTTCTTTATTCTGAATAAACTTTAGATTCAAATCCTGAAATATTTTACTGTCCAAGCTACCGTCCGATTCATTGTCAATTAAAATAATCTCATAATCCAAATCTTTTTCTTGCAACACAAAATTCCGAATAACCTTTTCGGTCATTGCGGGGGTTTTGTAGTTTATGATAATTACGGATAGTTTTGGCATATTTTTATAACCTGTCATTCCCGTGCCCTGCTGGGTATAAACTCCGGCGGGAATCTTGGTTTTTTATTATCGAGTCTTTTTTCTTACGATTATATTTAAAAATTTATTATTTATTTTTTTGAATCCACTATTCTATCACCGAGATTCCCGCCTTCGCGGGAATGACAAGAGGAGGAAAAAACTCCAACCATCAACCAAAAAATAATCGCATAAGGTAAAGCGAAAAATGTTACCTCTACCAAGCCGTTAAAAAAAGCGGTTATAATGCTCGCAATAAAGCCGATTGCGAGAATTGATTTTTTTCCAAACAATCCGCCGGCTTTTTTGATTTGGGTAAAAATATTTTTAATTATCAATAATAATATAATTAAACCAATGACACCTAAATCAATCAGCGCTTGCCAGAAAAAATTGTTTACATAGTTCCCTTGCTCTTGATCTAATATTTTCTCAAAATGATAAATCTGTTGTCCGATTCCAGAGCCGAACCAGGGGTGGGCGGTAACCAAATCCCAGCCGACCTTGTATTCTGTCACGCGGTATTCCGTATTCGTATCTACAAATGCAGTTTGGATTCTTTGGAGCAAACCAGTAAAGTACGGCGTAAAGCCAAAAAAGGCCAAAGCCAAAAACCAAATAAGAAAAAGGACAAATGCCAAGCGTTTACCTTTGAAATTATAAAAAATATAAAACAAGCCGATAAATAAACTAAGTATCGCGCCTTTGCCTAGTGTCAAAAACACTGCTAAAAACGCCATAAAAAAAGCCAAAAAAACAATCGGCTTCCAACGGTTGGCTATATCAAGCTCAAAATAAAATGCCAAAAGAAGGGGTGCAAGCAACGCGAGAATGGCGGCGCTTGTCGCAATCGGCGCGATTGGCAAAAGGATATTGGAACGGTTAAAAAAGAATTCTGAAGAAAATCCCATTAAATAAAATTTTAAAAAAACCTGCGCGCTTAAGACAATCGCCGTAACAGTAAGTCCATACAAAAACCAATATATTTTTTTCGTACTATCAAAAAGATTCATTGCCAAAAAGTACCCCAAAAAACTAAAGGCAACCGCCTTGAGCCCAAAAACAAAAAGACGAAAATCAATAACGGAAATGACAGACAACACAGAGATTATCAAATACGCAAACAGCCAGACGCTTAGTTTGTCGATTTTTAGTTTTGTATATTTTTGGTTCAAAAAAATATCCAAAGCAAAAACGCCAAACACCAATATGAGGAGTGCCTCAGCCAAATGCGCTTCATAAATCCAGCCGGAAGTGATTGGAATAAAAAGCACTTTGCCAAAAATCAAGCTAGGCACCATTGCTACCAAAAACAGCCAAATTTTATCTAGCCAGAAAGCATACACACTAGCCAAAATAATTATCCCAAAAACAATCGCCAAGCTTGTCTTGTCAAAAACCAAAAGCGAAAACAAAAATCCAACGACTACCAATAATAATCGCTTAATAAAAATATCCCGATTTTTGCTATATTTTTCCATATATTTTCTGGAAATATTAATAAACCACAGTAGCACTTTTTTTGGATTATGTCAAGGTTTTGCGATTTTTTCCAAAGAAAAAAGGCATTTCACTAATATTTTGTGAAATGCCTTTGTTGCGCCGAGGCGCCGGTCGAGGGGGAGGTTATTTTACGTGAATACAAGGTCCAGCCTTGCGCCATTTTACAAACTCGGCGTCTGTGGACCATACGTCTTCGATTTTGCACCATGATTTTTTTCCATCCGCTAAAACATAGGGATGAATATCAGTTCCGCGGCCACCAGGGGCAACCCAGGTATTTCCACGCTGCTGCATGGGCTGATCGGAATTCTTTCCGGTAAGGTCATGGTAGGCGCATCGCACCTCTCCTTTACCGGTATAAACCGTATCAATAAAAGCTTTGGGAAAAACAACGCTATCCCCTTCGGCAACAGGTGCAACCGGTCCATTGGCCATGGCGACATTTGCAATAAGCATAAAAATAATTCCTATCAATACTGATAATTTCTTCATTTTTCTTTCTCCTTAAATTTTTTTTGGGGTTATTTTTTTCAATCAAATCTGAAATCACAAATCGTAAATCCTTCTATTCACCTCCTAAAATAAAGTTTAAAAACTTTAAAATTTTTGGGAGGCGATTTTGGGATTACCTCCCAGTTTATATTTTTATTTAAAGATCGATGTTCTGACCCTTGTCATTTTAACCAAAAATGTAGCTGAGCGAAGAATCCATTTAATTTGCAAACTTCTTTCAAGTCTCTAAATTTATTTCTATTGCAGTCTTTCTAAGTACTTTGCCAAATAAATTTCTTTTTCTTGCTTCGCTATTGTTTACCTCGCCTAAATTTCCAAGCATGTCTCAAAATTCTTATGCGGGTGTTAATCAGTTAAAATGATAAGGATCAGATATATTTATATTGTAACTCCCCACTATACATCATCTAAATAAATTTGTCAAGAGGGCAATCGCAACAACCGTGAAATATACGCCAATATTAAACTAAAAATAATTAATGTCATAACTCATTTTCCGCGCGCGCCCCTCGTAGCTTTAGCGAAGTGGGGTAAATCCGCTTTTTCACAAGACATTACTCATACTCCCCTGTCGTGAAATATCATCATACTCTTGGTTTCTATTCTGTACATTACCGGTATTAATAGCATAAGCCTGGCCTTCCTGTTTTTCTCTCTGACGCAATTTATTGATCGCTTCGCGCACATCATAAGCAACGGTTTTATCAACGCCGGACAAAACTACTTCAGAAGCGTGATCATCGGCTTCATCTTCGTAGTATTTTCTCTTGCTCTTTTTTCCCGGCACAAGACGCAGATCATAACGGCTTTCCGGAAAAAGATAAACATAGGTTAATGCGAATAGCAAGCCAAATACCAAGCCAAAAACCAAATTCAATACGACATTCGGCTTGACCGGCAGGTTTGAAACAAAAGGCTGGTCGATTACGCGAACGCTCACTTGTTCACCGGAACCATGATACTGAGCGTGCTTGCCTTTTAGAGTAGCGTTAATCGCGCGGACTATCTGGTCGGCTTGTTCCTTATCCTTGTGATACACATTTATCGACAATATGCCGCGATCACTGGAATTAATTTTTACCGCACTCTTCCATTCTTTGAGCTGTTTATTCAAATCAGTTGAAAAATAATTACGGTTAATATTAAAACCGGCATTTGTAATTTCATTAAAAAATGAATTGGTCAAAACCACGTCAGCCAAAACATCACTCACATATTCATTGGCCTTATTTACCTGGTAAGGATCCGCGCCGATTTGCGCGCTTTGCACAACCAAAAGCTTTGTTTCCGCGCCATAACGAAAAGGCTGAATCAGAATCAAAACCGCTGATAGCACCAAAAAAACAATGACCAATGAAAAAACGGTCTGTTTTTTTTGTTTTAATATTACTAAGAATTCATTAAAATTCATAAAATAATCTTATTTGATTTTCTATCCTAGCATTTTTCTTTATTCTTGTCAAGACAATGCACAAAATCCTTAACCATGTCCTGCGCCTCTTCCTTATTATTAATCCAAAAAATTTTTGTCCCCTGCTTTTCCCAACGCCGAAGCCAAGTCATTTGTCTTTTGGCATATTGCCCGGATGCAATATCAAGTTTTTCTACCATCTCGTCATAAGTAAATTTTTTCTGCAAATACTGTGCAATAAATTTATACTCAAGTCCAAAAGACTCCAGTCGCTTCCAACTGACTTTTTCCTCATCATGCAAACGAACCACTTCACCGACCATATCCTCTTTTTCCAAACGATCAATCAATCTTTTATGTATCCGCTCCTTAATAATTTCACGCGGCCACTCTATGCCAATAATCAAATACTCATATTCATTATTTTTTTTCAAACCATTATCCTTTATCATTTCGCCCTGCTTATTTATTTCAATATAACGAATCAAACGGCGTTTATTGTTGCGTTCGCTGTTGTTAAGCTTATTTGCAAACTTTTCATCAAGATCCAAAAGCATATTAAACAACTCTTCTTTATTCTTTTTTTCTAGCTCTAATCGCAATTCTTTATCTTCTCCTTGCGAGCTAAGATTAAAACCATCTACCAAAGCCTGGACATAAAGACCAGTCCCGCCGGCAATAACCGGCAATTTTTCTCTGGCACAAATATCTTTAAGCGCCAGTTTTGCGCCGTCTAGCCATTTTGCCAAGTCAAAAGGCACGTTTGGATGAACTACGTCAATCAAATGATACGGGATGGTGATTTCAGATTTCCGATTTCCGATTTCCGATTTTATTGTATATTCTGCAAGATCTTTTCCAGTTCCAATATCCATGTGTTTATATACTTGTCTTGAATCTGCCGATACGACTTCGCCGTTGAATTTGCAGGCCAAATCAACCGCAAGAGCGGTTTTGCCGCTGGCGGTTGTGCCAACGATTACGATGGCCTTTTTTTTATTTACTTGATTTTTTTTATTATTCATGATATCTTGTTTTTATTACAGTGTGTTCTTTATTAATTTTAACGATAATTTAAGGAGAAAAAATGCCAAATCGTAAACCGAAAATCAAAGAAGACGGGGCGGGTAAATACATTGAAATCAGAGAAGTAAGCGAACGGATTATTCCAGTTGTAACTCGGCTCGGAAACGACAATGGCATCAATCGTATTAAGTGCTCGTATATTTCCGAACTTACAAAATTCAATCTTCGCCACGAAGGCTTTACCTGCGAAATTTGCAGATAATAGTTCTTCTTACGACCCTCAATGTTTAGCAATAAACAAAGAGGGTTTTTATTTTTCTAAAACCCCGTTCAAGCCAAAATCTCGAACTTTCTCAATTTTAATATTCACAAAATTCCCAATCAAATTCTTATCTCCCGAAAACTTAACTGTCTTATTCGTTCCTGTCCTCGATATCAACTCGCCTTTTTTATTTTGCCCTTCTACCAGAACTTTTACAATTTTCCCAAAATACGCTTGATTATTTTCCAAGGCCGTTTTTCGGAGTACCTCTGTTAATTCGTGCTCTCTTTGTTTTTTTTCTGTCTGCAAAACGTCATCCTCCATCTTCTTCGCCGCAGTCCCCGGCCGCGGACTATACTGCGCAATGTACGCCATGTCATATTTCACTTTTTCAAATAAACCGACAGTATTCAAAAACTGCTCCCGTGTCTCACCCGGAAAACCGACGATAACATCGGTAGTTAAAGCCACCGGTGCTTGCCAATCGTCATTGGATATTGAATATTGATTATTGATTATTTGAGAACGAATTTTTTCAATCAATTTAATATAATGTTCAATCGTATATTTCCGATTCATTCTTTCTAAGACATGATTGTCCCCTGCCTGCGCTGGCAAATGAATATGCTTACAAACCTTTTCGCAGTCATTGATAGCGGCAATCAAATCATCACTCATATCTTTCGGATGACTAGTAGCAAACCGAATCCAAAAGTCGCCGGGGATGAAGTTGATAACGCGCAAAAGATTTGCAAAATTCGCACTACCCTCCCTTGTCATTCCCGCGTAGGCGGGAATCCAGGGTTTGATGCTCGATTCTGGATTCCCGCCTTCGCGGGAATGACAAGAAGAAGCATCAGGTGAAAAATAAGAGTTTACGTTCTGCGCAATCAAAGTAATCTCCTTATATCCACGCCTAACCAGCTCCTCAACCTCAGAGACAATCTCATCCGCCAACCGATAAACCTCGCGCCCGCGCGCATACGGCACAACGCAATATGTGCAAAAATTATCACAACCATTGCCGATCGGAACGAAAGCGGAAAAAGAAGAAGAATATTTTGGTAAAATATTCAAATAATCATGGTTTTGATGATTTGCTCTAAGAGATTTGGATTTTGTACTTTGGATTTTTTTTGTTTCTTGTTTCTTGTTTCTTGTTTCTTCTTTATCTAAATCGCAAATCGCAAATCGCAAATCGCAAATCCCCCTCGCCGGCAACCATATATCCACCATATCTTTCAATTTTTTGATAACATCTTCCCTTTCCGACAAACATCCGGCTAATATAATTCGCGCATTCTTATTCTCCTTTTTAATTCTCGCAACCAACCCAACCGCCCTGTCCTCAGCCGCCTGCCGAACACCACAAGTCGTAAGCACGACAAAATGCGCCAGCTTTCTTTCAACTGATTCAGTAAAACCTAATTCCTCAAAAACCCCAGCAATCCGCTCGGAATCGCTCTTGTTCATTTGGCAGCCGATGGTTATTATGTGGTATGTTTTTTTATTCATATATTATTCAATTTTCCTTCCACTCTCAATATGCCAGCCGCCTTCAACGCGCCAATAACTTTCCGGGCAGTATTCTTGGAATTTGATTTTTACTTCTACCGAATTCAAATCGCTATCAGTCGCGTGTCCAATCGCAATCTGTTTGTCTATGCAATGTTTCCCGCAAGCGCAATGCCAAATATTATAATCCAATTTTTTATCAATTACAACATGCCGTCCGCCGCAATGATGCACTTTGTGGTCATCGCCGTGATGATGGATATGATGAAATAAAGATATGATATCTGTCTTTGTCATATTTAGAGTATATCAAAAATAAAATATAAAATAAACGCCTGAAAAATCAATTCCAGGCGTTGTGATAATGTTTTCAGATCTTCATTTCCTGATCCAGAGCACTGCAAAATCCAATTTTTTTCCTTTGGATTATCTCGTCGGGTAAATATTTTTTGGCAATTTCTCGCAAGGGAATTTTACTCACTTCTCTTGTTGTCCTTTTATTCAGCGGGATACGCGTCAAATAGTTGACAAGATTAAAATCCAAATATGGAAAAATAACATTTACACTATGGTATCTTGCTTTTTCCAAAAGCGGGTTCAAATGATTTGCCTGTAGCAAGTCCCAGTGAGTCTGGAATGCCACTAGCTTTTTTTCCGCGCTTTCAGCAAAGCGATGGGCAGGATATCCACCCAATATTTCATCAATCCCATCATGAGCAATACCTGCCTTGAAACCGTTTATTTCCATCATTTCATAGGCCATAAAAACCGCTACGTCGCCATTGGTACACTCAATATTCGGCAAAGAAAATGCGACAATATCTCTTACTTTCTGGATTTTTTTAGCACTTGGGATTAATTCATGATGAATTGTTCCAAACATACCCGCAGCCATTCTGGCGAAATGAATATCCGGATGATCAGCACTGATTCCGACCGTGTGCGTGTGAATCTCAACCGAATCTCCGACAAACCGCCTTGCCATTGCCAAGCAAAATGATGAATCCACTCCCCCGGAAAGCGTAGTTGATATTTTTCCATCGTTTAGTTCAAAACAATTTTTTACTGCCGATTCGATAGATTCACGAAACAAAATCTCTAGCTCTGTTAAATTACATTCAATTAACGGCTTTGCCAATATGCTTAATAAAATGGCTCTTTCCCAATGATTATCTCTTCTCACTTTTATTCTCCTTATTTAAGGTTCAAAAAAAAATACAAACATATATTTTCTTTAGCATGTTTTATATTGAAAGTCAATAATAACCATAAAAAACCGCAAGAATTATAAATTTCCTGCGGCTTTTTATAAACAAAATTTTACTAAAAATCTCCTACTCCCTAATTACCTAATCACTAATTAACTATTCCACATCCCCCATCTTCTGCAAATTCACCAGCTTGGCATAAAGCCCGCCTTTGGCACGCGAAAGTTCGATATGATTTCCTTGTTCGACTATTTTTCCGTTTTCCAAAACAATTATTTTATCGGCTTTACGAATTGTGCTTAAACGATGCGCAATAATAATTGTTGTGCGACCTTTGCTAATCTTATCCATGGATTCTTGAATTAATTTTTCCGAGTAGCTGTCGAGATTACTTGTTGCTTCGTCAAAAATCAGAATTCGCGGATTTGCCAGAATCGCGCGGGCGATGCCGACGCGCTGGCGCTGGCCACCCGAGAGTTTGATGCCGCGTTCGCCGACTTCGGTGTCATATTTTTTGGAGAGCTTGTCGATAAATTCCTCGGCATTGGCAATGCGCGCCGCGGCCTTGATTTCGTTCATACTCGCATCCGGCTTGCCATAGGCAATGTTATCGCGAACTGTCATGTCAAATATTTCCACTTCTTGCGGAACAATCGCGATGTGTTTTCGGAATGCGTACAGGTCATAATCTTTCAGATCGATATCATCCAAAAGCACAGCGCCTTTGCTTGGGTCGTAATGACGGTAAATCATGCGCGCCAATGTCGTCTTACCACCACCCGATGGTCCGATTAACGCGGTTACACAGCCGGAATTAATTTTTAAGTTAACTTTATTCAAGGCCTTGCCTTTGCTTTCTTTATACACAAAGTCAACATTTTTAAATTCAATCTGTCCGGTAACATTTTTCGGAATTATTCCGTTTTCTTTATTGATTATTTCAGACTCTTCTTGGAACAATTCATACAGCCTTTCAATCGCCTCGCTCGATTCCATTACACGATCATAGGTTTTTGAAATATTAAAAAAAGAAATCAAAGCTTTTGTTGATATGGTAATCACGAAAACCAAACTGCCGATTGTTATACTCCCCTTCCAGACAAAATAAATTCCAAGAATCATTATTAAGGCCAAACACATATCCATAAAAAATGCCCTCAGCCAATTAAAGCCAAAAATAGTTTTGAATTCTTTTTTCTCATCAACCACTATTTTTTGGTAAGCATCGGCATAATCTTTTTCCTCGCGCTTTTCCTGTACGAAAGATTTAACTGTATTAATATTTATAATTGCTTGTGTCATTTTTCCGGAAATCTCTTCATAACCGTCATAGCGAACTTTACGGAACGGTGCAACTTTCTTATTTGCATAAAACGTCATATAAACCAGGAGTGGAGAGAAAAATAAAAAAATCAAACCAAAACGCCAGTCCATGACAAAAAGCACAATAGTGGTTATTAAAACCTGAAAAACAGTGGACAAAAATCCCCAAAAGATATTACTCAAAAGATTGTCGATTTTATCTATGCCACGCTGGATTTTGATAATTTTCCCACCGGTATTTTCCCTCTCATGATAATGTAATGACAATTCCAACATTTTTCTTTGAGCCAAGACTGATAAGTATTTACTAGTATCAATAATTGTTACAATAATCCGATTATCCGTAAAATAATTAATCCCAGTATCCACCTGATTGAACGCAAGCATAATAATAATCAAGACAATTATTTCCTTGATATTTTCTGGCTTAAAATCACTAATCATATCAATTATCAATTTCAATATATATGGACTTGCCAATCTGATAATCTGAACAAAAAATATCAAAAGCACCAGAATACGAATCTGTTTTTTCTTGATTTTTATCAAAAACCAAAGTTTTTGCCAAAAATTTATTATTATTTCTTTGTTTATTTTTTCTTTTTCCATGCAAAAAAGGGACAAATCCATCCCTTGTTATATTAATGTATACTCAATGCAAATCGCTACTAATCCGTTCCGTAAAGGCTTAAATTAGTTATTCTCTTGCTGTGGAACTCGACTTTTTTCTTTATTATTTATTTTGGAAGCGTCTCAGACAGTCCTCGCTTCGACAATAACTAATTTAAGCCTTTACTCCACTAACTTTTATTTATTATAAATAATTACTACTTAATAATACGGAAAAAATCAAAAAATGTTACATTTTGCTTTATTTTACAAGCTTTTCACCAATTCGAAACACATCGCCGGCACCCATGAGGATTATGATGTCATCTCGCATGATTTTATCTCGAAGGTATTTCTCACACTCCAGCTGCGTCGCAATATACTTCACTTCTAACTTCTTACTTCTAACTTCTAACTTCTCAACTAAATCCTTACTATGTACTCCGCCTTGGGCTTCACGTGCGCTGCCATAGATATCCAAAACAATAACTTCATCCGCGTCATCAAAGCTTTTAGCAAAATCATCGAGCAGGGCTTTTGTTCGTGTAAACGTGTGCGGATGAAAGACTACACGGATTTTTTTGTTGCCATATTTTTGACGAGCACCAGCAAGGGTTGCTTTTATTTCGGTTGGATGATGGGCATAGTCATCGAGAATCAATGCGCCATTATATTTGCCCATAGTTTCCATTCGTCTGGCTGTTCCCTTAAATTCACCGAGGTAAGCCCGAATATCAACCAGGTCAACACCAAGCTCAATCGCTGACGCGATAACCGCAAGTGCGTTGTAAATACTATGACGGCCGGAAAGTTGAATTGAGAAACTGCCAAGCTCTGTATTCAATAGCACGTCATCGTCTTCGGCATCAAAATTGTCTGCGCCAATCTTTACTTTGAAATATTGTCTATCACCCATTTGCTGAATATCGTATGCGACATAATCGGCGGATTCATCAATCGCGTAGCTGATAACTTTTGCCAAAGTATTGACCGGAGCAATTTTACGGATAATCGGATCATCAAAATTGGCAACCAACCAGCCGCTTTTTGGGATTTTTTTAATAAACTCAACAAAGACTTGATTATAGTCATTGTGTGTTGGGAAAAAATCCGGGTGATCGTAGTCGATATTATTCAGAAGCACGGCGCGCGGGGAAAAAAGTTTTAATTTATTCTGGTATTCATCGGCTTCGATTATCAGATAATTTGATGGGCCAATAATGCTTGCGCCGTCCAGTTGTGGAACACGTGCGCCTATCATAGCGTTCGGTCCTTGATTTGTCATTTTTAAAACATACGCTAGCCAAGCCGTTGTCGTGGTTTTGCCATGCGAACCGCAGACTGCGATGCCAAAATAATCTTGGAACACAGCGCCCATAGCCTCGGCATAAGTCATTATTTTTTTATTTTGTTTTTTTACCAAAGCCAATTCTTCGTTATTGTTTTCGTTATACGCTGTTGAATGAATAATTAAATCAATATTTGCCGGAATGTTTTTTTCGGAAAAACCATTGAAAAATTTAATGCCTGAGTCAAGCAAAACTTCATCGGTCATAAATACTTCGTTTACATCCGAACCGCTTATCTCATACCCTTTGGCAGACAAAAACTGCGCCAGCATCGTCATGCCCACGCCTTTTATTCCGATCATGTAAATTTTTTTTATATTTTTTAGGCTCATAAAGATCGGGTAAAGAATTTTATCGCCGGTATCACGTAAATTTTTTTATCAACGGACTCGACTATATCTTCTTCGTCATAAGTTATAATAAACGCATCTTTTAATTTTAATTCATCCATTGCACCCAAAAGGCTTCTTATCTCCCTACTTTTGGTTTTGCTATCGGATAATGTCCAGGATACTTGGATTAATTGATTAAGCCGATTTTTTTCTTTTAGCACGAAATCAACTTCATAATTATTACTCGTCTTATAATACATAACATCTTTCCCTGCTTTAAGAAATTCTAAAAGAACTAAATTTTCCAACATTTTTCCTTTGTCCTCTGAAAACTTGTAAGCCACATTTTTTGCAAGACCCGTGTCAATCGCATAATATTTTTTCAATGCCTTGCTTTGTTTTTTTAATGAAAAGGAAAATTGCGGCACCTCTACAATCAAGAATGCATCCTTTAGGTAGCCCAAATAATCCGTAATCTGTTGGAATGTGCTATTTAAAGGCTCTTTAAGTGATTCAATCGATAAAAGTCCGCCGGAATTTGATATTAAATACAAAGCCAATTTTTTGACCGTATCTTTAGAGCGGATATCATAGCGCGCAATAATATCTTTTTCCAAAATATCAAAAAAATAATTTTTCAACAGCTCTGAATCAGCGCCAATGACTGGTGCCGGAAAACCGCCGATATCCAAAAAAACATCAAAAAGTTTTTTAATCTTTTCTTCTTGAACAACTAATTCTTTTTTATTTTTGATATTTACTCCGGAAAATGATAAAAACTCGGCAAAGTTAAGCGGCCAAGCAGTATAAGATTTGTGGCGTCCGGTAATCAGAGTTGACAGCTCGCCGCTGAGCAGAGTAGCCGATGAACCGGTAATATATATTTTATACTTGCTGCCATCTCTTAATTTTCTTACTGCTTTCTCCCAATTTTTTATTTCTTGGATTTCATCAAAAAAAACATGAGTTAAACCTTGGTCAAAGTATTCTTTGTATGTATTTATTAATACTTCAATAATTTGCGGATTATTATTTTCAATAAAAAACGGGTCTTCAAAATTGATATACAAAAAAACCGCTTTCGGATCAAGCGCCTTAATCAATAATTTCAATATAGATGACTTTCCGCAACGGCGCACACCGACAATATCGATTATTTCTTGGCTATTTGTTGGAATATCATTTAATATTGAGCGATTAAAATATTTATCATTATCTACAGAATTTTGCCAATATTCAATCAATTTTATTAATTCATCTTTATTTTTCATAATATACGGCTTATGACTTTTATTAATTATAATAATATATAACTTATGATAATTAATAAATTATAATTTGTCAATGATATTTTTTTCTTCTGCATTGGGTCACAATTCATTAGACACCGTAGTACGGCGTCTCTACGATAATAATTTGCTTATTATTTCCACAATTTTTTCTTCGCAATCGGTTTTAATAACTGTTTTGATATTATTTTTTAATCTATTCCGCAAAATCTCGTCATTTAAAATCATTTTAATATTATTTAACAAAATTTCTCCGGTCAATTCATTTTGATTTAAAACAATTGCCGCGTCTGCTTTTGCAAACACTGCGGAATTATCTTCTTGGTGCGAATCGGGCATCGGAATTATAATTGTCGGTTTGGCGACATATGATAGCTCGGTCAAAGAGCCGATGCCGGCGCGAGAGATTATAATATCGGCGGCGGAATAATTTTTTATCAAGCCAAAAACATCAAGAAATTCAAAATATTTATAATAAATATTTGTTTCCATAGCGCGCATCATAGGTAGGCCGGCTTTGCCCTTGCCTGTGATATGCAAAATCTGACAAACTTTTGTCAGGCTATCAATGCTTTTAATAACAAGCTCGTTAATAGCACCCGCGCCCGTACCACCACCCATCACAAGAACAACCGGTTTATTGTCACGCAACCCGATTTTTTGCATTGCTTCTCTTTTGCTGATTTTTACAGAAGTGAATTCTTTACGAATCGGATTACCAACCAAAACCGCTTTATCCCCGTAATCTGTCAAAGACTTTTCAAAAGTCACCATAACCTTTTTTGCAAACGGCGCCATCAGTTTATTTGCCAAACCCGGTCGCACATCCAACTGCTGTATCAAAACCGGAATGCGTAAAATCCAAGCTGCCCAGACCAAAGGCACGCTAACAAAAGAGCCAGCGCTAATAATTAAATCCGGCTTCTCATTTATTAAGATAAAAAGAGACTGAAAAAAAGCAATTTTTATTTTAAAAATATCAACAACATTTTGCCAAGACCAATAGCGCCGCAATTTTCCGGAAAAAATCGCACGATATTCAATCCCTGCCGATTCTGCCATTTGCCGCTCAATACCTGTTTTGGTTCCAATCCAAAGATATTGAATATTGAATATTGAATATTGAATATTTCCCAGTATTTCCGATATTGCTAAAAGAGGAGTTACTGAGCCACCAGTTCCTCCGCCGGTTAGAATTATTTTCTTAGATATTTGATTTGACATCATTTTATAATTCATTATAAACTTTTTTAATTCTTACTTCTAACTTCTTACTTCTTTTTATCTTAACTTCGTCTGTTTACTAATATTCACAAGAATCCCGCAAGCGGCCAGTGCCGCGAGAATCGCCGAGCCGCCGTAGGAAATTAACGGCAAAGGCACACCGGTCATTGGCATTAAGTTTATGATTCCACCGATATTTATGATTGCTTGGATAACTATCCAGCTGACAATGCCGATTGCCAATATTTTTCCAAAATCATCAGGCGCATTTTTTGCTATCAGATAACCGCGATAGAAAAGGAATAAATACGCGCAGATCAAAGCAATACAAACCAGCAGGCCGGTTTCTTCGGCGATGATTGCAAATATCGAATCGCCACTGACTTCAGGCAGATACATGTATTTTTGCCGGCTCGCGCCTAACCCGCGCCCAAGAACACCGCCGGAACCGACTGCAATCAAAGATTGATTGATTTGATAACAAGCGCCCCTACTATCATAGTTCGGATCAAGCAAACATTTAAAACGCTCTTGCTGATAAGTTTTTACGCTAATAATTGCGGTTAATGCCAAAACGCCGACAAGACAGATGGTAACCAGATGTCTTTTTTTGCCTCCGCCGGCAAAATATACGATCAAAGAAGTAGCGGTTACGATCGATAGTGTTCCCAGGTCCGGCTGTAAAAGCATTAACAAGGCAATAAACCCAAGTACGGCGATAAACGGGCCAATGCCCTGCGAAATTTCATGTAGACTTTTTTTTCTGGTTTCAAGCCAAGCGGCCAAATACAGCAAAAAAGAAAGCTTTACAAATTCTGAAGGTTGGAGCGAAAACCCGAAAACATTAATCCAGCTCCGCGCTTTGCCGTAGTGTGCTGAAAGCCCTGGAATAAAAACTAAAAGCAACAAAAAAATCGAACCAATCAAAAACCAAAAAGCGTATTTTCGCCATAGATGATAATCTACGCGCGAAAAAAATATAAACGCCGCAATGCCAATAGTCAAACCTTGAAGCTGATGTTTAAAATAATAATATACATCTCCAAACTTATCATAAGCCACCACCGCCGAAGCGCTGGAAAGGCTTATCAAACCGAATATGACAATCACGCCAATGATAAGCATTAGCGCCTTATCCGGTTCGTGATAACCAATCCGCTTGTCGAGAAGTTTTGTTAGTTTTTTTTTGAGAGACATTAAAACAATAAATTCCTAAATTATAATTTCTAATATCTAAATATCAAAATTTAGAAATTAGAAATTAGAAATTAGAAATTCATTTTATAATGTTTTATCCAACCAAAACAAAATCAGCCCGATAACGGAAAATACTCCGGATAAGAGCCAGGAGCGCATTACTATTTTTGGCTCAGTCCAACCTTTGGCTTCGAAGTGATGATGGATAGGTGCGGATAAAAACACTTTTTTGCCGTTGCGGAATTTTTTGGAAAGAATCTGAACGACTGTTGATAAAGCTTCAATTAAAAATATCAATCCAATAAAAGGTAAAATAAAAGCGGTATTGGTATAGAGCGCGACCAGCGCCAAAGTTACGCCGAGCGAAATCGAACCGGTATCCCCCATTATAAATCGAGCGGGATTGATATTGAACCACAAAAAAGCCAAAAGCGCGCCGACAATCACGCCGCAAAAAGTTGCCAAATCATACTTCCCTTGCGCAAATGAAATCACGCCATACGATGCGAAAGCAAAAAGGAGCGAACCGCCGGCTAAGCCGTCCAAGCCGTCGGTCTGATTTACGGCAAAAGCCGTGCCGACAACGATAGCGATAAAGAAAAGAATATACCACAAACCGAATTGCACAAATCCGATAAAAGGAATATGCACTATGCTCCAGTCCAATTTGAAATAAAACCACCAAGCGCCGACAAAAGCGATCAAGGCGTAAATAATCAGCTTGTGGCTGAATTTTATGCCTCGCTTCTTATAGCCCAGCCGTCTGACATCCAGATAATCATCGATTAAGCCGACCAGTGCCGATACAACCAAGCACCCGAGTGGCAAAAGCGTCTGTGAGCGGGAAAGAAAATTTAATTGTTCAAAAATATTCCAAGGCAAAAATAGCGCCAGATAATAAAAAACGACACTAAAAATCAAAACAGTTACCCATATCAACAAACCGCCCATGGTCGGGGTACCGGCCTTGTGGGCATGTAGTTTTGAAAACAGCGGCGTTGAACCGTCATCCCGAATCTGTTTGCCAAGCTTATATTTATACAAAAAATACGTAAAGAATGGCGTCCAGGCAACCGTAAAAACAAAAGCAAATGTCGTAAAAAAAAGAATCTTTATAATGTAAAAATCTTGCATATAACTATCTAAAATTAATTAAATAAACCGAAGAAATTGCCGCCAGCAAAACGATGTTGGACAACAAGCCCGTGATTAATAAAATGTATGAAATAATGATTATGTCTTTGTTTCTTTGCAAAAACATAACAATTAAAAAATTAAATAAAATAATTATAAATCCCAAAACCGGAATAATAAAAATTTTTTCCGCATTACCATAGAAATCAATCCCAAAATCAACATTATAATGAAGAGCGATTTGATCGGTTCCGGTTGTTACCTTGATAAATCTGGCGATTAGCCAAATCAAAACATTTGCAAATACGGCAGTGGCTAAAAAAATTTTTACATACGTATAAGACCAGGCACTAAAAAAAGCGCTTTTCGCGTTTTTTCGAAAATTATAGGTGAGATTAAAAAAATTTATCCTTTCCAGCATACATCCTTACTTTAACATAATATAGAGAAAAATCAAAGATGTATTTGTTATCTGATTTTCTTTTTATTTTTTCGAAAAATATGTTATAATATATTTATAATTTAAAATCCACAATCAATCTATGCTTTCTGACCAACAACTAAAAAACATCTTGCTTAAAGCTGAAATTTTATCATCTGAAAAATTCGACAATCTACAAGAAGAAGCAAAAACGCTCGGGAAATCTATCGAATATTATTTGAACGAGAAAAATATTATTAGCCCTCTGGTTTTATACGAAAACGCAGCCGCTTATTATAAAATTCCATTTATAGATTTAAAAAATCAAACCATCCGCAAAGACATTCTTTTTTTAATTCCCGAACCGATTGCCACTACCCATAATATAATCGCCTATGACGCGAATGACAAAGAAATCAAGCTTGCCGTTCTTGATCCAGATGACATGGAAATTTTTGAATTTATCAAAAAAAAGACCGGTCTTAATGTCAAAATCAGCTTGACCACGCCGGACAATATCAAAGAAACTCTGAAACAATACCACAAAAGCTTGAAAGCGGAATTCAATTATTTAAGCGAAGAAAAAGAAGATGGAAAAGGTGCGACTGAAGAAAATAAAGATTTGAAAAAATTGGCAGCCGATTTGCCGGTTGTCCGCATCGTTGATACGCTTTTGGAGTACTCTATTATGGAGGGCGCAAGCGATATCCACATTGAACCGGAAGAAAAAAACGTGCTGGTGCGCTATCGTATCGACGGTATTTTGCGCAATGTTATGGTATTGCCAAAAACCGTACAATCAGGAATCGTCGCCCGTATCAAAATATTAGCCAATCTAAAAGTCGACGAGCATCGTCTCCCGCAGGACGGCCGTTTTAAAATATCCACAAACGAATACAAGGTGGCATTCCGCGTTTCCATTATTCCGACTTTTGACGGCGAAAAGCTTGTTTTACGCCTGCTTAACGAAAAAGCGCAAGTATTGACTTTGGAACAACTCGGACTGCAAAAGAACCCTTTGGAGGTTTTGAAATCAAACGTTAAAAAACCGCACGGCATTATCCTGGTTACCGGCCCGACCGGTTCCGGAAAAACCACGACTCTCTACACGGTTTTGAATATCCTAAACACGCCGGAAGTCAATATTTCAACAGTCGAAGATCCAATCGAATACCGCATGCCGCATGTGAACCAATCGCAAGTCAATGCCAAAATCGGCTATACTTTTGCATCAGGACTGCGCGCCTTTTTAAGGCAAGACCCGAATATTATCATGGTCGGCGAAATCCGCGATCAAGAAACAGCGGAAATCGCCATCCAAGCGGCCATGACCGGACATCTTGTATTATCCACTATCCACACCAATGATGCCGCCGGCACGATGCCACGCTTATCCGAAATGGGAGTACCGACTTTTTTAATCGCCACTACCGTTAATATTATCATTGCCCAGCGCCTTGTTCGCAAGATCTGCACAAACTGCATTCAAAGCTACAACCTTGAGCCGGAAACTATCAAAGAGCTGGAAAAACAGCTGAATATCGAAAATATTTTAAAAACTTTGGAAAAAGAAAAAATCATTATAGACGCGAAAAAAGGACTGAAATCAATGCTTTTTTATCGTGGCAAAGGCTGCAAACACTGTAATAACACCGGCTACAAAGGCCGCATCGGCATTTACGAAATATTGGAAAACTCTGAAACCATTTCCGCACTTATGCTCAAAAATGCCAGCGCCCACGAAATAAACCGCGAAGCCATAAAAAACGGCATGCTCGCAATCGTTGAAGACGGCTTTATTAAAGCACGCAACGGCATTACGACGCTGGAGGAAGTGCTGAGAGTTACTAAGGAATAAAAAATCTAAATTATAATTTCTAATGTCTAAATTTAGATATTATAATTTAAGAATTAGAAATTTTATAATATGCCTGTAAATTTTTCACAAGAACAATTAAGCAAAACCGGAGTCGAAGTAAAAAACGGTAAAGAACAGTCGTCGACTATGGATAAAATCAATAATTACTTGCTTCGATTTTCCAAAGTCCCTTTAAAAGAAAGGCTGTTTTTTGTTCAACACCTTGGCGTTATGCTTAAGTCGGGCATTTCTTTATCAATTGCCATAAAAACTTTAGCCAAGCAGACTGAACATAAGTTTTTTAAAAAAGTACTGACCGATATCGGCACCAAAATCGAAAAAGGTTCAAGTTTCGCTGAAAGCCTTGATAGCCATAAAAGAATTTTCGGAGAATTGTTTGTAAATATGATCGAAGCCGGTGAACTTTCCGGAAAACTGGAAGAAGTCTTGCGACAGATTTTTTTGCAGATGAAAAAAGACCACAAGCTTATTTCAAAAGTAAAGGGCGCCTTAACTTACCCGGCGGTAATCCTTATGGCCATGTTCGGCATCGGTACATTCATGCTGGTTTTTGTTGTTCCAAAAATTACCGCCATGTTTACGGAAATGAATGCCGAGCTTCCTTTGCCAACAAAGGTATTGATCGGTCTTAGCGGACTGATAGCAAATAACGGGGTAATATCCGCAGTTATCTTTGTCGTACTAGTTTTTTCTTTTATTAAATTTTCAAAAACGCACAAAGGTAAATATCTGATACAGTCTCTCTTGCTTAAAGCGCCTGTCATTTCACCGATTATAAAAAAATTTAATCTTGCCCGTTTCGCGCGTAATATCAGCTCACTTCTCAAAACAGATATCATGATTATAAAAGCGTTCCAGATTACCGCAAGTGTTTTGGGTAATCTTCACTACCGCGAAGCATTAATCGTAATGAGCAAGAAAATCAAAGACGGTGGAAAACTGAGCGATGTAATAAATACTTATCCAAAGCTTTTTACGCCGGTTGTCGCGCAAATGGTCGCAATCGGTGAAGAAACCGGAGAGCTGGACAATATTTTGGTTGAATTAGCCGAATTTTATGAAGAAGAGGTTGATCAAATTATGGAAAGTTTGCCTGCTATCATCGAGCCATTGCTTATACTAATCTTGGGACTTGGTGTCGGCGGCGTTGCGGTCGCGATTATTATGCCGATGTATTCGATTACATCTTCGATCTAAAAAATGAAAAAATCCCCATTTTCATCACAAAACAAACTTGGATTTTCTTTAATGGAAGTCATGATATCGCTGGCAATCATATCAATATTGATTTCTGGCGTCTTTGGCTTGATACTGCTTTCCATCCGTATAACCGAAGAAAATAAATATGCCGTTGAAGCGATCAATCTTGCCAATCAACGCATGGAAAGAATCCGCAATATGCCCTACAATCAGGTCGGCACTGTCGGCGGTACAATACCAGGACCAATCCCACAAATGGAAACAGTCGTGCGCAACGGTTCATTTGATGTATATACTTATATCCTTTTTTATGATGACCCTTATGACGGTGAGATCGGATCAACCACGCCGGATATAAATGGCTGTGGCACTGATTACAAAATTGTTACGATTAAAGTTGTTTGGCAGGGAAAATACGGAGAAAAAAGCATAAAAGTTTTCTCAAAAATAATTCCAAAAAATATTGAAACCAGCGACGGCTATGGCACTATGAAAATATCGATTAATGATTTGAACGGCTTGCCTGTACCAAGCGCCGATGTGCATGTCTACAAAATACTGACATCAACCACAACTATCAGTGCCAGCTATCCAGTCGGAGCAAATGGAGTGCTTTATCTGCCGGTTCCGGCGGCAACCGGATACAGGCTGACGGTCAGCAAGCCCGGTTATGAAACAGTCTCTACCATGGAAGCGACAAGCACGAACCCAAATCCGATTCCACAGGACTGGAATGTTTCCGAGGGCGCTTTGGTAGAAAATAATATCGAGATTAATAAATTAGTCAACCTTGACATCCAGACGGTTTCACAATCCTTGCCGGATAATTGGCAAGTTAACACCGTGTCCGCTCCAAGCGACAGCATAAATCCCAAAGCCGGAATCGATAGTAGCGATAATATGTATTTTATCTGGCAAAAACAAGATTCGGCATCTTCATCATTGTACATGCAAAAATATGACACAGCCGGAATTAAACAATGGGCAAATGACAAACAGGTATACAGTAATACAAATTTTCAAAAAAATCCCGATATCAGCGTAATCGTCAATGGCACCTCTTATGTTGTATGGCAAGACACTTCATCCAATCTCAAAGCAACCGCTCCGCTTGTCAAAGCTCCAAAAATATATAATCGACAAATAAAAAATATTGAAATCGCGCAATCCGATATTCAAAATAAATTTTGGCTGGAAAAAATAAATTTTCCAATAATGGCTTATGAAACAAAAAAAGAGATCAATAATATAGTCTATTTTTTTAAAAATTCCTTAACCAAGAAAATCGCGAATGCGGCCGGAAGCATTGTTCAGTCAAAAATAGGAAGCAATACATACGTTGGGTCAAGCATGTCGGTAACTTTTAACGCACCACCGACTGCTGGCAATGTACTTATTGCCATTGCCACACATCGAAATTCCAATGACTCATTCAGCGCTCCTACAAATGCGAATGGAAATTTTATCGTATCAGCGTATTCCAATACTGCCTGGAGCCTTGATGTTGGAATTTGGCACAAAGTTGCCGGTGCAGGAGAGGATTCAACCGTAATTATTAACAATAGCGGGGCAATAAATGGTGGGGTTTTAATGATAATGGAGGTATCTGGTCTAGATACTGCGGATCTTTTGGATGTAATAAAAACCAACGATCAAACCGGTGGCAGCGGTTTAACGGCAACAACCGGAAATTCACCGATTTCAACTGCCAACGGCTTTGCAATTGCGGCCATTACTTTCGCGGATGATGATTTTTCCGTTCCGCTTTCCACCAACTGGACTTCCGGATCTAGCGACGCTTTTTCTCAAGCTCTTTGGCAAGAATGGGGTGCGGCGACATACGACGGATCGCTCGCAGTCGCGACAATGAATATAAATTCTGCATCCAGTCAAAATGCCAGCCTGACCTTATCCGGCGGCGGAAGTGAAGAAAGGAATAACGCTTTGGCGGTTTTTAATAACTTAACTTATGCCCAAGCTAGCACGGACGGATCACAGATGGTAAATATAAACATACCTGCTCTTAACCAATTTATTGGTGGAAAATTTATAATAAGCAATGTCGGCTCGGCGCGCAATGTTACGAATATTTCCATTAGCGAGAACGGCACGATTGATGCGCAAAACAGTTTAGCAAACATAAAACTATTTTACGACTTTGATACAAATATTCCATATGACTGCGCCAGCGAAAGTTTTTCCGGATCTGAAGCGCAATTCGGCGCATCTAGCGCTTTTTCATCTGCAAATGGCATGGCAAGTTTTTCTGATACAAAAAGTATAACAACAGCACAATCTTTATGCCTTTATCCAGTTTTTGATATAAATACAAATGCCGAAACCGATGACACGATTGACATTTACATCAATAACCCGACTTCCGATATTATCGTCAGCTCGGGATCGGTCGTACCAGCAACGCCGATAAACATTGACGGGACAACACAAGTCCTTACCCAGGCAAAAATCCATCAGACTTATTACCGTTTTCGAAAAAATGACGGAACCGAAGTACTCGCAAGCTACTATGATTCACAAAACGACAATATCGCAATCAACATGAGCGAAGAGGCGCGCATCCGTTTTGGAATATACAATTCGGGAAACCTAAGCGCTGATTTAAGAAACTACCAGCTTGAATATGCCGAAAAAACAATGGATTGCTCTTCTATACCACAAATTGATTGGAAAACAGTACCAAATGACAATTCCCTGCACTGGCGAATGAATGATTCAATTAACATTACCAATGGCGATTCGACTACGAATGTTACTGGTGGACTGACAGATGGAAAAACAACTTTTGTTCCGGGCTATATCCAGGATACGAGCGGATTAACCGGCGCTATTACCTTGGGTTATGATGAATTTACGGAAATAGAGTATTCAATTCTGGCAACCGCAAACGCAAACGATATAAGCTATTGTTTTCGCCTAACAAATTCCGGTACCGCTGATCTTGCATACGACAACTATCCGGAAATCAACATTATCGGTGATAATAATATTTACATCACCACAATAAACAATACCGGTGTCGTCGGAACGATAAAAAAAATAAACAGCGAGGTCAGCAATAGCGAACAACTGCTCCCCCGTATTGCTACTACGGAAAATTTCGGGCAAGCGACATCCAGTATTGTTTGGCAAGATAAAAGAAATGGAAATTATGACATCTATCTGCAAATATTGAACAATGCCAATGTCAAACAAATCGCAAACGAAATCCAGATTACCGCGTCCGGCACCGATGAATACTCGCCGATTGTTGCTATTGATTCCAACGACAAAATCCTTGTTACTTGGTTGGAAAACGACTTGACAAATCAAAACCTATATGTGCAAAAATATGATCTTTTGGGCAATGCGCTTTGGCCAAACGCAAAAAAAATCATTAGCACAACACCCGACTACTACTATCCGGAAATAAGTACGGATAATAATGGAAATTTTTTCCTGGCTTGGACTGATGATGCTTCAGGGATTTTAAATTCCTTTTTCGCAAAATTTGATACCGATGCTAATCTTTTATGGCAAAGAGCCGTAAATACAAACGCCGTTTCGAGCAATCGGCAAAAGCCGAATTTAATTATCGGTTCAGCCGACATCTATGCAATCTGGACCGATAACCGTAATGGCAACCAAGATATATTTACGCAAAAATACGATCTGGGCGGTACTGCCTCTTGGGCAGATGACCAACGAATAAATATTGGAACAGACAGCGCGATACAAGACAATTCCGACTTGCTTTTGGATTCGACTAATAACCCATTCGGTTTTTGGCAAGATGGACGCAATGCGCGCGATGAAATATTTGCAACGCAATTCAACGACCCGGGAGTGATTGCGCCTTTGGCAAATATTGATATTGTGGCAAACTGGGAAAGAGTTATCGGCATCGGCATAAATGAAACAGTCGCAACGACATCAATTTCTGATGCTTCGGGTTGGTCACATATGACAGTCGGCTACTCGCAAACCGGTTATACGATTGGAATTAATGAAGTTGGCAAAGAGATTATTTTAAAAACCCCCTCAGACAATCCTTTGCTTGTCTTGCCTGGTGAAAGCCAGACAATAATTCTTTATATTGAATAAAATGATGATTGCAAAAAATAATTATGGTTATACTTTGGTCGAGCTTATGGTATCGATTACTATTTTTTTAACCATTGCTTTTATCGGATCTGATTTTATTATAACCGGATTTAAAACCACGCGTTTTGAGAACGAACAAGCCGAAGCGGTTAAAATAGCGAGAGACGCTATGAAGACAATGGTTTTGGAATTAAAAGAAGCCAGACACTCCGACGGAACGGATGTTGCCATTAACACAGCGGAACAACAAAACATTATTTTTTATGCTGATATTGACAATGACGGACAAACTGAAAAAATTCGTTATTTTATTAGTGGATTAGATTTGATAAAAGTTGTTACAAAACCAGGTATTGCGAGTGATTACAGCGGACTTGGCGCAACCAGCACGATTGCTCAATACGTGAACCATCAAGGAGCGGCAATTTTTTCTTATTTTGACAGTGAAGATATGGCAACAAACAATAAATACGATATCCGCTTAATCAATATCAATCTAAGCATAAACGTAACACCAACAATTATGCCCGATGATTTTACCGTTGAAACCGAAGTGCATTTTCGTAATCTCAAAGATAATTTATGATAAAAAAAATTAAAAACAATAAAAATGGAAGTATGCTGGTTATGGTTATTGTTGCCACCGGAATATTTATGATGATGCTGATGGGACAAATCGGTCTGGCTGTTTTACAACAAAAACTAAATAAAATTCATCTGCAAAGCGCACAAGCACTGCATATTGCCGAGGCGGGTGTAAACTACTATCGCTGGGTGCTTTATCATGACCATGAAGAATATTGTAATAAAGAAGCTTGCAAAAATCCCGGCAACGGTTTTCCTGATTATGGGCCATATGGGCCATATCCATATCAAGATTTTGAAGGAAACATAACCGGAGAATATGAGCTATATATCACACCGCCCGCACTGAATGGATCAACTATCGTTACCATAAAATCCGTTGGTTGGCTAAGCGAACACCCAAACATAAAAAGAACTATAGAAGTCCAATGCGGAATCCCCTCTTGGTCAACTTATTCCAATCTAACAAACGAATATGTAGTCTACGGCAACACAGCAGTGACAACCGGTCCGGTCCATTCCAATACCGCAGTTGAACATGCAGGAATTGCCTTGGACATGGTTACCGCATCCAAACCAAATTACGGAACTGAACTGGGCGTATTTCAAACCAGCGATCCAAATTGGGATGGCAATGATCCGCCGCAAAACGTACCGATCAGCGCCATTTATCAAGGTGGGCGTGAAATGGGAACACAAGTAGGCATAATCAGTTTTTCAAATTTAGTAATTTACGCTGCGGATTTATTTAAAAAAGCCACTTCTTCCGGAATTTTATTTGACCCAAGAGATGTTGGTTTTTATGACGAGTGGTCAGTACCGGCAGAAAGATCCTGCATCAGCAGTACCTGCGATGAAGGTTATCATATTCGTTTTATTTCCAATAACAGATTTGAATTATCAAAAGTTTCGGCTGTTCGAGCGGCTTGCGGAAGCAAGCCGAGCTATAGCATAAATACGGAAGGTCCTCCCACGATCTACAATATTCCGGCAAATGGCATTATTTTTGTAAAAAATAATGTTTGGGTTGATGGCCAAGTAGATAACGGTGCCGCAGGGACCAGAGCTACAATCGTAGCCTTTAAAGACCCTTTTGCTACCGGCTTGGCAAACATTATCGTAAACCGCAGTTTGCTTTTTACGAACTATGACGGCACCGATTCGATCGGACTGATTGCACAAAACGATTTTCGAATCGGTATGTACAGTGACAATAATTTACGCATTGATGCTTCAATCATCGCCGTTAACGGCAAAAAAGCTAATGAAGATTATTCCGCATGCCTAGGTTTTAGATATAACAAACTTACGGTTTACGGTTCACAATGCTCGAATCTGCGCCCATACACGGGAAATTACAATAACCGTGAATATAATTTTGACGGACACATCATGTTCAGTCCCCCGCCTCATTTTCCCACAACCGGACAATATACTTTTATTTCTTGGGAAGAAAAATAGATTTCATTAATCAAAAAAATTATGCTATAATATTTTTATGTTTGTAGTCAAAAATTCAAAATATCCTATCGGATTAGATATCTCAGACACATCGCTTAAAGCCGTCCAACTGGATCGGACAGGCGATAAAATCAGTATACAGGCTCTTTCCCGGATTGAACTTAGCGAAGGTATAATAATCAACGGTGAAATAAAAAACCAAGAATTGTTCAAAAAAAATATTGACGCGCTTTTATTAAAGCCAAAATACGGTTTTTTTAGCACTCGTAATGTCGTCGCCTGCCTGCCAGAAACAAAAACATACATTAAGCTGATTGAAATTGACAATACGCCCAATCCGATTGCCGACATCATCGAGAATGACATGGAAAACCATATTCCCATTCCCGCCTCCGAGCTTTATTATGATTGGCAAATAATAGATAAAAACACGGAAAAAATAAGCGTTCTAATTGGAGCGGCACCAAAAGATATTGTTTCCCAATACATTTCCGCTTTAAAGTTTGCCAAATTTTCAATCAATGCTTTGGAAATTGAATCCGCGGCAATTGTCCGCTCGCTTTTACAAGAAGAGTCTCCGAAATACGGCGAAAAACGGGAAAATAATTATGCCATAATCGATATCGGGGCAAATCGCGCCAGCATGATTATTTACGCGAAGAATACGATCGTATTGGCGATTAGCGTCCCGATTTCCGGAAAAGACGTTACCGAGCGCATTGCCAAAGCGCTTGAAATAACCAACGATCAGGCGGAAAAAGCCAAAATAATCTGCGGTTTGGACAAAAACAAAGCCCAGGGCATTGTTAGTGATATCTTGGCCGGCAATATCAAAGACCTGAACAGCAAAATAAAAAACGCCTTGAACTTTTTCCATAATCATTACCCCGCTCTCGGCGATATTAACAAGATTATTCTCTGCGGAGGCGGGGCCACGATAAAAAATCTAAGCACCCTGATAAAAGAAACCCACAATATCGAAACCGAACTAGGCAATATGTCCATAAATATAGCAGGGCTAGGTAAAATACTTGATAAAGAATTCACCGAAGAACTTAGTCTTTCTCTGGGTGAAGCCGACAGTAAAGACAGCAAAACTATTAGCATAAAACAAAATACAAACCTAGTTTATACCACCGCGTTTGGCTTGGCGATGCGAAATGTTTATTTGGATATGTAATATTAAATTCTAATTCCTAATTTCTAAATTATAATTTTTAAAATAAAAAAATATTAGAAATTATAATTTAGAAATTAGGAATTTAAAAACTGTTTAAATCTCAAAATAAAATTTAATCTTTTAAATTAACCATGATCACCCTAAACATCATCCCCGACGAACTGAAAAATGAAATCAAGTTAAATGACCATTATGTTTTTTATAAAAAAGTTATGAGTCTGATTTTGTTTATGGCTATATTTTTTTCCGCAGTCCTCTTAACCGCAAAGATAATTCTGGCAACCCAGCAATCTGACACAGACCAGCAAAATACGATTATTACAAAAAGTTCCGAAAATTATTCCAAACAAATCAATGAGATAAACATTCAATTGAAAGAAATAAAAAGTATTCAAAACAACGATATCAATTGGACCGATTTTTTCCTAAGTATGAATGATTTTATCGGCAATGAAATAAAAATATCCCGACTTTACGCGGGGAAAAATGATAATTCCCTGCGCATATCAGGAATAGCAAAGTCGCGAAACGATCTTTTAGCTTTCAAAGAAAAGCTGGAAAAAAGCGAAAAATTTTCCAATATCAATTTGCCGATTTCTTCGCTTTTGGAAAAAGAAAATATCAATTTTGAAATAAGCGCGACTATTACAAGTTATGATTTTAAATAATTTCAACAATCTGGATGTCAAGAAAAAAATAAACTACGTCGTAGGCATTACTTGCTTGGCGGTAATTTTGATTATTTATTTTGCCATCCTACCTTTTATCAATGATATCAAAAAACTTAGAGCGGATTTAATCACAGAAAAAATAGAATTGGCCGACAAGATGAACAAAGACAAGAACATGGTGGACTTGAATGACAATATCAAGAAAATCGAACCACAACTGCAAATTTTGGACAAGATTTTTATTAACAAAAATCGCGAATTAGATTTTATTACAATCCTAGAGTTAATTGAAAAAAAGAATTTTGTCAGCCAAAAATTAGTAATCAACCCGCTTAATGAAAGCGACAAAAATATCATAAAAACCGTGCCGGTAAACATCGAAGTTGTCGGACAATACAAGAATGCTTTGCAGTATCTGAGCGATCTTGAGGCGCTTTCATATTATGTTAATATAAATACCATCGATATCAGTAAAGCGGAAAACACTAATTTAACCACGGAAGGCAAAACAAACAATGAAAATATCAAGCTTTCAATCAGCGCCAATACTTTTTGGAAATAAATTATGAAAAAAAACTTAAAAATTTCAACAAAAAAAATATTCCGTTACTCATTTTGGCTGATTATTTTTTTATTCATCATACTCACCCTATGGCTGGCTTCATTTTTAAACGAATATGTTTACGAGGCAATGAATGCTGACGCAGAGCTTTTGCTATCCCAAAGAAAGACCGTTCAGGAGGGCTTAGACACAAAAAGTCTGGATGAAGTTTTGGGGGTGATTAATAATAAATCAAAAAATCGCGAAGTCGGCGATATTAATAATATTTTTGATTAACTGTGAGCTAATTCTATTATTTTTTTTAAATAATTTTCAACGCTATATTTTTTAATTTTTTCACCTGACACTTCCCCGATAATTTTTATTATTTGGGGATTTTTTATGGCATAAACCATTTTTTTCTCTAGGTCTTGGATCTCACCGGGATTAAATAATATTCCACCGAACTGGTGCGCAAGCTCACCGATGCCGCCAATTCTGGACGCGATAACCGGAAGACAAGAATTTGCCGCTTCATAAATCACGGTTGGTGAATTTTCATAGCAAAGCGACGGCACTATCAAGCAATCAGCACTTACCATAGCGCTTGCCACCTCTTTCTTTGTTTTCCAGCCCAAATAATTAATGCCCTGTATCCGCGGCAAATCCGCTTCACCCGAGCCTTTGCCGATAACATCAAGCGAAATATTTTCGTAATATTTTCGACACTGCAGAAACGCTTCGATCAAAAGAAAAATGCCTTTGTGTTTTTCTATCTCTCCAACATACAAAAATTTTATCTGACCATCCGCCCTATCATGAGATTTGGTGCTTTCTGATATTTCAGCCGGGTTTGGTAAAACGATTTTTTTTGATTTTTTAAAAAAACCTCTGGCAATATGCTCTTCCAAAAGCCAAGCTGACGGCGAGATAGCAAAATTCGGCGAAGCCAATATTTTTTTTGTTATATTAAAATATAGTTTTGCAAAAACATTATTGATTTTCTCTTCTTCGTTTTGAATCATCAGTCCGCTCGGATGAATCAATTGAATATCATGCAAAATATGGATATGCTTGATATTTTTCAAAGCCCTAACAGTCCAAAAACCCAGTCCTCTTAAATTATGCGTTATTACTAAATCAACTTTTTCATTTTTGATTATTTTTTTTATGCGAAAATAATTTTTTAAACATACTAAATCTGCCAGCACGAAAAACGCGCGAAAGACACCAAGCATGCCAGCCAATCTGGCATAATAAGATTTTAGATAATAGTTGCCATTTTCTTGATAGTTCTTCTTACTCGTCTGCGTAGATACAACAAAAACATCATGCCCTTCTTTCTTTAGACCATTATAAATTATCTCCACGATACGGTCAGCGCCGCCGCGAGAATAGGGTTTGAATAAATTATTTATTTGGCAGATTTTCATTTTAGTTAATTTGCGCTTGCTGATTTCGCGATTATTTCCCGCACTCGCCCGCGAAAACCATAACCTACTTGCATCAGTTTTTTATACAATATTGGCGCGCCTAGCTTAAATTGTTTTTCCAGATACGGCGCGATTTCTTCCGCTTTTAATTTCCGGCCTTTTTTTAAACGCTGATTGATCTCTTTTTCCAAAAAATAATCAGCCAGCTTCTCAGGCGTTTTTATACTGTACAAATCCAGTATATCCGCCTGCCCCCATTTTCCAAAAATCCGCGCAACCGACCATTTTTCTTTTTTATGATATTCCCCACTGCTGACTCCGCTTTTTGCAATTACAAGCTGTTGAAAGCCGACATCGGCAATACCGCCTTTTTCCATCTCCGCTTCTTTTACGGCCAATCCCATTACTTTTCCATAATCCGCAATATTTTCCAAAAGATCTTCGTCCACTTTTATTGTCTGTTGATTTCTATCATACACACTTAAACGGCCGTCTTTCAATGCCCCAATCCGGATATTTTCCGCCTTGGTATCAGTCATCCGCAAAGCCCCGTTTATACGCGCGATATGATAGGCAATCTCTATCCGCTCTTTTTCGTCATCCGTATTTGATAACGAACTCTCAAGCTCTTTGACAAAATCCGCAACCGTACTTATTTTTTCCTGCCTAATTTCCGGAACCTCCTTGGCAGACTTAATTTCCTCTAAAATTTCTGTTTTTGCGATTTCAGTCTGCTTGTTATCGTCAAGAGTAATTTCCTTTTCATCCGGCATCTGCAAGACATCTTTGTTTGATTCAAAGATTTCTGCGTCTGATGTTGAAATATTTTTTAATGATTCTGGGTTGTTGGTTTTCATATTTAATAAAATTACGCTTATTAATAAGACTTATATTTTACACTAATACATAATAAATTCACGATTGTATTATTCCCCCTCCGCCCATTTCTGCCACCCACCAATCATTTTGCCGATTTCCGCGGCTTCAATCTGGACAGATGAAAATTTTTCGCGATTGATAAGACCGATCTCATGCGCCATACGCAAGCGGATTTTGAGCAGATCAAAATGCAAACTGATTTGGGCTAATTTTTTGCGCCTATCGTCGGTTGCAAGCAAGTTGGCAAGCGCGATATCGTCCGAAATCTGCCAGATCATTTTTATTATTTCTTCACCAATGGTAAATTTATATTCTTTGGGAAACTGTTTTACTATTCTATAAAGATGCTTGATAAATTCAAATGTTTTTGTGTAAAGCGGTAAATGCGTAAACTGTGCCATATATATTTTTTCAAAAAAGACGAGTTAGACCCGCCTCTTTTGCATTTTAATAATAAAAACCGATTGCCTTAAGCACATAGCATGTGAACGCGAAAACTTAGCGGCGAACGCAACGAGCGTAGTTCGCGTTAGTCTTAGTGTTGTTGTTCGTGTTGCCGTTCGCCAAGTTGACGTTCCAAGCGTTGGACGCGTTATTGTAGTTCTCGGTACTGGACCAGAAGTTCGAGGCAGGAGAAGGGATATTTGTCCGATAGTTTTAAATTGGCACAACTCGATTTGCGTCGTAACACAATACAGGTCGCTCTCGATTATAGCTTTTTTTACAAAGCTCTCATCGGACCGCAATAGGTTTGCTTGCCCCGGTGGCAATCAAAAACGATTAAACTGCCGGACCCTAGCTATCAAATATTATCTTAATTTTAAATAACTTAAACTTTTATCAGCCGGACGGTAAAATTTCATTAGCAAGCCGAAATGTTTTTTCCATAAATGTTCTTTTAGACCATAGCAATCCGCCGCTTTCAGGTGACCAAAATAAGAATTGACTGTTCGCAAGGCTTTTTTGGCTATTTTAATGATTTGTTCTTTTTGCAAATCTTTTGCCAATAGTTCATTATTAAACCACCTAAGTTTTTGCTTGAACGCTTGCACAACTCTTTTTCTAGCCAAAAGATAATGCGGCCTGACAACGTATCCAAGAAAATCTATACCTTTCCCGATTTCTTGCAAGCGAGTTTTTTGCGGATGCAGATGCAAATTTAATTTGTCTGACAAAAAATTATTTATCGCTTTTTGCCAAATAATTAGCTCGGTTTTATCGGAAGAAAGTAATACCAAGTCGTCTACATAGCGCAAATAATATTTTACTTTCAGATTATGTTTAATAAATTGATCCACGTCATTCATATATACATTGGCAAAAAATTGACTGGTCAGGTTGCCAATCGGCAAACCCTTGCCTTGCGGTGCCTTGAACAATGTTTTGTGGTCGGGTATCAAATCAAAAAGTGAAAGCTGGCCTTTTGTTTTGAAGTTTCTTTGCGGTTCATGGCGGATAATTGTTTCCGCAAGCCAGATAACAGCAGGATTGCGCGTATGACGTTTGACTATGCTAAGCAGAATTTCTTTATCAAGACTTACAAAAAAGCTTTGGATATCAACTTGCAAATAATATGCCTTTTGGCTATATCCCTGCGTAACCTTTGCTATATAGCGACGCAAATCGTGTATTGCCAAATGCGTACCTTTGCCTTTGCGGCAAGCGTATGATTGCTCGATAAATTTTTTTTCCCAAATCGGCTCAAGGTAATTTACCAAAACATGGTGCACGACTCTGTCGCGAAAATCGGCTGCAAAAATTTCTCGAAGTTTAGGTTTTTTTACTACAAAGCAGATTGACTTTCCGGGACGATATGTGCGACCGACAAGTTCGTCGCGCAATTTTAAAAGTTCGCTTTCAAAATGCTCTTCAAATTTGAGGGCGTTGATTGTAAAACGCTTATGTTTACGGCATTCATAATAACATTCAAGCAGGTTTTCATACGAAAAAATTTTCGCTGCGCGACTCTCTCTCTCTCTCTCTCTCTCTCTCTCTCTCTCTCTCTTGAACAAGATTTATATTATAAGCCATATATTTTCATTATTTTTTTTCTAATTACTCTTATTATACACCAAATAATCCAAATAACCAAACAACCTATTGCCTTAAGCACAGAGCAAGTGAACGCGAAAACTTAGCGGCGAACGCAACGAGCGTAGTTCGCGACAGTCTTAGTGGTGCTGTACGTGTAGCCGCCCGCCAAGTAGACGTACCAAGCGCTGGACGCGTTACCGTAGTTCTCGGTACTGGACCAGAAGTTCGAGGCAGGAGAAGGGATATTGTTTGCGGCGCCGTTAATATAGGCTTGCATCAACTCTTTCTGACTAGGCAAATACCAATCTGTCTCATCCGTGCCGTCGCCATCAGCATCAAGCGCCAGCGCTTCGCAAAAATCTACAGCTTGTCCGTCTTCGGCGTCCAGACCGTCGTCGGCGTCGTCGACTACCCCGTTTAAAGTAAAGCTGTTTGTGCGCGTATCACAAGTACCGTCAACCGCAGCCGAATAGCAGTCAGACCAGTACAATCCTGTGCGTTCATCGCGTTTGACTACACCGGAGGCGACTGTGGTACTGGTTAGATTTGTGTCTGTGGTACTAGCCCAGGTGCCTTCTTCGAGGTTTTGGTCAACCGTGGCAGTATAGGCCAGTGATAAACTGGCGGAAGTAGCGACAGCCGAGCCTTTCCAGTCGTCCCAGATTTGGTTTTTTTGCAGGGAGTAGTCAATGCCGGAAGCAAGCGTATCGACTGCGTCATAAATATCCTCCAAAGAACGCATGGTTGCGCCGACTGCGCCAGGCGAGTCTAGACCATAGGCAGTTGGCGTACAGCCTGTAATCCGACAATAAATATCATCAAGCGTGTGCATGGTATCGCCGGGAGCCATGGTTGGATTTAGCGTGCCGGCGCGGGAAATAAAATAGGTAACTGTCATTGTTGTGGCAATCGAAAGAATTGCCATTAGAAATTGAGATTTTTTGGACATAAATTTTTTTAATACTAAATTAAATTTATTATTTATCATCAAGACTCTCCTGCATATAGTCATAAACCGTCTTAATAATTTCTTTGACAATTTCGGAACAGTTTTTATATTCAAGATTATCCAATGCTAAATTTTGAAATTGACGAATCGGCTCAGAAATCAAAGCATGCACAAAAGATTGTGTTGCTCCGCTTACACCGTCAAAATCCAACACTAGCATCTTCCTGTTTGAAAGCGCCGGGGTTATCTTACTAATACGCAATTCTTTTGCTTTGTCTTTGTTTTCGGCAAAAATACCAGCATAATCTTTAATTTTTATATATTCTTTTTTCATACAAATTTAGGCTCCTTGTATTTTCTTTTTTTTCTTTCACGAATAGCGCTACCATAGACATCTCTGATAACAGAAAGCAAGCTTGTAAATTCAGTTTTTGTTTCCAATGATAAGTCAATAGCCACAAGCGTTCCATTGAAATGTGGGGCATCATTTCTATCTGAGTGACGATCGTCATCAGGATTTGAATGTAATCTAGGGTTTTTAACACGTTTGTCATGCAACAAAAGTCTGTAGACACCCGATCCGCTATATATCATAAAATAATTACGAGCTATCTGGGCGATCGATTTAATAAAAAATAAACCAGCTCCAGCATTGTCTTCTGTGCCACCCTCTCTGGAAGTAGTTCCGGAAATTCCAGGCACCAACGCCCATTTAATTGCATCCAAATCTGTTTTTGTACGAGATTGCCAATGTTTTTGCATGCTTTTTTTAATTCCTATTCCATTATCACATATACCAAGACGGATTGTGTTTGATTTTTTATAATACTGTGCTGCAACTATAGCACCATCCCTGCTTTGAGAATGCTCCAAGACATTCCTAATTAGTTCACCGACGGTGTATTTTATAACGTCTGTCTGACCGACTGGCAAATGCAAAAGAGGAATCATGTCAGTAATAAATTTTGATTGTTCGATAGAATTTTTAATAATCGTAAGCGGTATAAAGCGACCTGACTCCTCTTTTTTGTTAATATTATAAGGTGATTCTTCACTGACAAAATTAAATAGCCCCATGCGGTCAAGATATGCCCCTGATAATGCAGTCAAATTATCAAATTTTACATTTTCCTTTCCCGCCTTTAGTGCCATTGATGCCAATAAAGTCAATATTGCAGGATGAACATTTAACCATTTAGGGTGAGAATAAATGATTAGACGTTTTGGATCGGAAAAATCCAAACCGTCAATAAAACGATCTGAATTGCGTAGATAATCTGATGTTGATAATTTGACTTTCATATCTACTATTTTACCTGTAGAGCGTGTTTTTGTCAATACACGCTCTACAGGTAAACTAATTTTGTTTATTATTTAATATTAGTGATATATCAAAAATAAAATTTTTATTCTTAACTGTATATTTTCTCCAACCTTTTTCGCAAAACCCCAAACCCATACCTTTCCAAAACCAACCCCCTCGCTCTCTCCCCCATCCTCACTCTCAAATCTTCATCCGCAAAAATATTTTTTATTTTTAATTCAAGATCTTGAATATCGCCTGGTTGCACCAAAAAACCTTCAATGCCATCCGTAAAAACACTGCGTACACCCGGAAGGTTTGAGGCAATAACCGGAATGCCCGATGACATAGCCTCGAGCAAAACCATGCCGAATGCCTCGTGCCCATTTATTGACGGCAGGACCAAGAGGCTGGCTTTTTGATAATAAGAAACAAGCTCATCATCATTTGCTCCACCGGCAAAATCAACATAATTGTTTATTTGTAAATTAATTGCTATTTTTTTATACTCATCCACCATATCACCCTTGCCAACTATTTTCAGGCGCAAATTATCTGATAAAATATTTTGTACAGCCAAGAGTAAATTCTCTACTCCCTTGAAATAATGAGCACGATCCAAGCCACCAACGAAAAGAATATATTGTTTATCTAAATTTTTATTTTCAATCGGAAAAAATTTATCCGTATCAACACCGAATGGCAATAAAAAAAATTTATTTTTATTTTTTTCATAAAAGGCGGCGATTTTAGATTGTTTGATATAGTCATCGCTCGCGTATGTTATCCGATCAGCCATCTTAAACAAAAACCTTTCCGTTACTCGCGAAAATATGCTTAATAATTTTGCGATACCGGAAAGATTTGGCGTGTCCATGTGATAGTGAACGATAAGACGAAAGCGTTGACGCAAAAAAAACTTGGCGATAAATACTGGTTCCGCGACGCCAAAAAAAGGATAATGCAGATGCACGATATCAAATTTCTTCAATCCAAAAAACAATTGCGGCAAAAAAGCGCCGTTTCCATATCTGAGAAACGGACGCAAGCGTTTTATGTTTATTCCATTTTCTCGTTCGTTTTCTGGCTCAACCTTTTTGGCAAATGTTATCACGGTAGATTCGTGTCCCAGTTCATCAGCCAAGCGCGCAAAATCCCGCGCCACATTTCCCATTCCGCCTTTGTAGGGCGGATACGTACAAACGATTTGTGTAATTTTCATAGTTTAATTTCTTTTTCTTATCAAATATTTATGCCAAGCATACATCACTCCAAAAACCGTCACAATCTGGATTTGATCAATAATATCAAAAGTCCGATATAATAAAGGCGGTGTCAGAACTACGATTGGCAGAAAAAAAACAAATATTTGATCTTTTATCCTGTCGTATACCGTTGCGCTCATTATTTCTCCATAGTCTTCTTTTTTTCGAAACAAAAAACAATGCCAGATAAATGACGCGGAAAATGTCATAATCATCTGCCAAACGTCTATTGTATTTACTTTGTTGTCATACCAAGCGATTCCCGCTATTAATAAGGTTAAAACAATTATAACAATCAAATCCTTTGTTTTATCAAAATTTGTAAAATAAACCAAGACATCATCCAATGATGCCTCTTCTTTGTGCTTAATAATTTTTGTTTTTTCGGTTTTTAGCTTTAAAAAGAAAAATATGCTGAATACGGAGGCGGAAGCCGTTGATCTGGTTATTTTTTCCGCTGTTTCCCAATGGCCCGCTACAATAAAATAAAAGAAAACAAAAGAGCATAAGACGATGGTAATTGCCGTGGTTATAAAATCAAATGCCATATCCTTGGCTGACATTCCATGTGACATATTATTTTTTTAAAGCGATTGCACGAACGATTTTTGTAATTTCCCGTTCGGTTTTTTCGAGCTTTAATCTTAATTTGAAAATCAAATAAAACAATATTGCGACTGACAGATACAAAAGCGCGTTAATACCGGTAGCCGAAAAACCAAGATATGCGACCAAAGCGTCAATTTCCTTAAGCAAAACGATTGTCAATCCAGCTAAGAGCCAAAAGAATAGCCAAAACAAAAATTCGAGACCGCTCACCTGTTTGTTTTTCCTTTGCACTATCAGCTTGATTAAAAAATACAAAATTACTAAAAATGCGATAATTTGTTGTGTCATATATTTATTCAATAAATTTAGCCAAAAGCAAATCCTTGATTATTTGCAAACCGCCAGAGCCTCTGCCCCGTCCGCTAAAAATACCTTGCCCAAAATCATTATAAACTACCGTAACCGGCACTTCTTTGATACGCAATCCGAGACGATGCGCCTTGTACTGAATCTCGCTGTTATGCGCCATGCCGTCGTTTTTTATTACAATCATTTCGACCGCTTTTCGGGATAAGACCCTAAAGCCATTTTGAAAATCCGATAAATTAACGCCCATTAGCGCTTTATTTACAAATCTTCCGACCGGCTGAAAAAAATATCGTTTCAACCAAGGCAATTTTGATTTATTATTCAAAAATCTTGAACCGAAAACAATATCCGCTTCATTGTTTTTTATCGGTCTAACCATGTCTTCTATCTCCCTTGCAATAAATTGTCCATCGGCATCAAAATGGACTATGACATCCGCGCCTTGCGCCAAAGAATATTCATTTCCGGTCTGCAAAGCCGAGCCTTGTCCGCGGTTAGTCAGATGATGCAATACGGTTACGCCGGTTTCACTAGCCAAACGAGCGGTTGCGTCTTTTGATCCATCATTAACCACGACAATAGAATCAACACAAGGCTTGACGCTGTTGATTACGTTGACAATGCTTTTTTCCTCATTATACGCGGGTATTACGCAAAATATTTTCATAAAGCTTCTTTAACGCCAACCAAGCCTTTGCTTGCCCGCAATTCATATATCGTATTTTCCAAACCCTTGTCCAAAGAAACAATCGGCATCCAGCCAAGCTCATTTCTGGCCTTCGCGATATCGGGGATACAAAGCGGTTTCATAAAAAGCAGAGAATCCTGATGCTCGATTTTTAAATTTTTACCGATTATACCTATGATTTTTTTTGCCAAGTCTGTCAAATTAATTGATATATCGGAGCCGATATTTATCGGCGTGGAAATGTTGGAATTCATCAGCTTTATAATTGCATCAACGCAATCGCTGATATAGCAGAAAGACGATTCAAAATTAGCATCACCATATATTATCAAATCCTTGCCATCCAAGGCATTGCTGATAAAATCCGGAATCATGTGTCCGTCGTCGATAGGCATGCGCGGTCCGTAAACGCGGAACAAGCGCATAACCTTGGCGTCAAGGCTGAATTTTTTCATATAATTCAGAATAAGGCTTTCCGCAAAACGCTTGCCCTCGTCATAGGCACACCTGTCGGACTGCGTATCTACTTGACCGACATGGCTTTCGGATATTTTTTTGCCGTCTCCGCCAAGGCCGTAAACGACTGATGATGAGATATGTAAAAATTTGGCATTGAACTCTCTGGCTAAATCAAGCATATTTTTCGTACCATAAGAATTTGCCAGAATAACCTTGATTTTGTTTTCTTCGAAATTATGCGGAGACATCGGACAAGCCAGATTATATATTTCTTGAATGCCTTGGAATTCAATCTTGAATTTTTGCAATTCCGGCATTTTTTTCAAATCAAGCGGTTCGGTAATATCGTGGCGGATAAATTCAAAATTCGGTTCGGCTAAAAGATGATCGATATTTTTTTCATTTCCGGTTGAAAAATCATCAATACATATCACCTTGGATGTCTTGATAAGCTCGTCGCACAAATGCGAACCGATAAATCCCGCCCCGCCGGTAACTAAAACGTTTTTTTGATCAAAAATTACTTTTCTAGGCATAGTATATAAATATTCAATATTCAATAATCAACATTCAAATTAATATATAAATTGAATATTGATTATTGAATATTGTATATTAAATTATAAATCAAATAATAATATTTAAAACAAAACACAATTACAACAAACAATCTTTTGAAATTAGTACCGAATTCCTCCCACATTCACTCCTCCGGAATAATCGGTTTCATAGGCCAAAAAGGAATATTTCAGCGTGCCCTTATCGTTAAATATTCTGACGTGTGGCGTTCCGCCCGGACCGGCGCCGGTGATTATGTCATCAAGACCGTCCGCGTCCAAATCCTCGACCGCCAAAGAAACTCCGCCGTGAAATTTCTTGTCATATGCGAAAAATTGGCTTATAGTATCACCTTTGGCTGTAAATATTTTAATATGCGGTCCGCCGCCACTTCCGGGAGCGGTAATTATTTTTATCAAATTAGTGCGCGCACCGCCATGAATTTTTCCAGCAGCAACATTAACGCCGCCGCGAAAATTTTTATCATATGCGAAAAATTGTCCCTTGACTTTGCCGCCTTTGTCAAAAATACGCACCTGCGGACCGCCGCCCGAACCGGCACCGGTAATTATTTCCGCAAAATTATCGCCATCCACATCACCGGCCGCAACATTAACACCGCCGCGGAAATTTTTGTCATAAGCAAAAAATTGTCCTTTGACTTTGCCGTTGATATCAAAAATACGCACCTGCGGACCGCCGCCAAAACCAGCGCCGGTAATAATTTCCGCGACATTGTCACCATCGATATCAGTAACCGCGACATGAACGCCGCCGCGGAAATTTTTGTCATACGCAAAAAACTGGCCTTTGACATTGCCATTGATATCAAAAATCCGTACCTGCGGACCACCACCAAAACCGGTGCCGCTTATCATCTCGGAAATGCCATCGCCGTCTACATCTCCTGACGCGACATATATTCCCCCGCGATAATTGTCGCCATATGCCGCTATTCCAAGTTCGTAAACGCCATTATTATCAAAAAAACCAACCGTTGAGGTTCCGCTGGAATTCGGCGCGATCATTATTCTAGCGGTTTTTTCCACTAGGCGGTTTTTGACATTCAAGACTGCCTGACCGACATTTAGTCGTCCGCGCCCCAATTGCCAAAGATACTCCTGATTCAAACGATTGATATTATCACTACTAGCAAGCAAAAAGTCTAACACTTCTTTACGGTTATAGCCGGGACCAATCGTTTCAATCAAGGCCAAGGCGCCACTTACCATCGGCGCCGCCATAGAAGTGCCTGACCAATAGCCGTCATAATATTTATTAAAAACATAGCCGTCCGCGCTTGCGTCCGGAGAATAAACCGATGTGCTGTATATACTTACTCCGGGCGCGGCAATATCAACACATTTATTGCCATAGCTGGAAAAATTCGCTTTTTGGTCAAGCGCATCCGTTGCCGAAACACCGATAACCATGTTTTCACCGAAATTACCATCATGACAGGCGGGATACATGGGTTTTTCATCCAAAAAATAACCGTTGCCTTCATCCTGTTCATTGCCGGCCGCCGCTACGATTAAAATACCGGCTTCATACGCTCGTCTAATCGCCCGCTCCAAAGCATGGCTGTTGCCAAATCCGACAAAGCTGAAGTTCAAAATATCCGCGCCGTTGGCAATCGCATAATCAATCGATTTGATCACACTATTCGTATCGCCTTCACCCTTATCATCCAAAACTTTCAAAGACATTATTTGCGCGCGCCAAGTTACGCCGCTGATGCCACCGGCATTATTTCCAGAAGCCGCCGCTATACCGGCAACAATCGTACCATGCAAAATTCCAGCGCTTGAATAGCCATCTTGAAATTTCGGACGCGGGTCATTGACATTATTCACAAAATCCCAGCCATTAACATCATCAATAAAACCGTTTTTGTCGTCATCAATCCCATTTCCCGCAATCTCTTTCTTGTTTTTCCAGATATTATCTTTTAAATCCGGATGTTCAATCTGCACGCCTGAATCGATAATCGCGATAACAATATCCGGACTTTCCCTGACAGTATCCCAGGCTTGAGGAGCCTTGATTTTTGGCAAATACCACTGATTGCCATAATTTGTATCTGAAGGGATTATCGCGGCTTTATAAGTAAAATTTGGTTCAGCTAACTCTACGTCTTTTTTTAATTTGTAGTTATTTAAAAACACATCAAAATCCGCATTATCCGGCACTTTGATTATATTTATTTCTTTATTATTATAATATTTTACAATTATTTCTTTGTATCTGGGCAATTCTTCGGCTTTTGCTATTTTTTCATTAAATAAAAAAAGATTCAGGCAAATAAAAATCCCCAATAATACAATAAAAAAAGATGCTATATTTCTCTTCATAACATCTTTATTATAACACAGTAAGATTACAAATTACAAATCTGGCACAAATTCACAAATATTATTTAACAAAAATTATATAAATCCGATATATTGGATTTCTTCATGCAAAGCGATGCCAAATTTATCCCGAGCTGTTGTTTTTATCAGACTAATCAACTGCGCCACATCATCTGCCGTTGCATTGCCGGTGTTCACGATAAAATTCGCGTGCTCCAAACTGATCTTCGCGCCGCCAATCGTTTTGCCTTTGAGGCCGAGCATATCAATAACCAACCCGACGCTAATCGTACCCAGTCTGCCGATTTTATGACACAAAATTTCGTCATATAATTTCTTATTGCTCTTCTCAACTATCTTTGGGTCAAGATTCATAAATACCGAGCCGGCACTGGGGAGTTGCGGATATTTTTCTATACGAAAATTTAATGAGTTAATAGCTTTTTCTTCAATTTCCTTTTTTTCTTTTTCTGTCATTTTAAAAACTGCACTCCAAATTAATAAATCCAAATTCTTCTTGAAAATACTTTGACGATATGAAAAATCACACATCTTGTTGCTATAATTTTCAAAAATATTTTTACTCCTGTCATAAACCAAGACGGTTTCAACAATATCTGACATAGAATTTACAAATGCCTCGGCATTCCCCCTTATTGCTCCGCCGATAGTTGCGCGCGGAATTCCCTTGGACCATTCCAAGCCGGAGAGATTATTGCTTAATGCCAAACTCAAAGCATTATTAAGAGTCACGCCCGCTTCAACTTCCAGCCTTTTCCCGCTTACTTTTATTTTTTCATTCTTCATTAAAACAACCAGGCCTTTTACACCCTGGTCGTTTATGAGTACATTACTTCCTCCGCCGAGTATTGTAATATTTAGCTTTTTATCCTTTGCCCAGGCAAATATTTCTGAAACATCCTCTTTGTTTGTCAATTCGAAAAAATATTCAGCCGAACCGCCGATTTTGAAGGTTGTGAGAGAGGCGAGGGGATGGTTGGCTTGAATTTTATCTGTAATATTTTCCATTGCTTTCTCCCCTTGTCATTCCCGCGTAGGCGGGAATCTTGGTTATTTATAGGTTATATAATGATAACAAAAATGCATCAAAGAATAATTGTATTTAATATTTTGATTTTTTTTTCTACCGAGATTCCCGCTTTCGCGGGAATGACAAGAAATTATATCTACACCAACGAACTAGTATCCCCAAGCGGCAACCCCAGCTCTTTCGCCTTCAAAACCCGTCGCATAATCTTTCCACTGCGGGTTTTTGGCAGTTTGTCTACAAATTCAACCTCCTTGATAACCGCGACCGGTCCTAAATTGTGACGGACGTGTTTGATTATTTCTATTTTCAATTCGTCGCTAGCGACCGCTTTGGCATTTAGGATTAAGAATGCTTTTATCACCTCGCCTTTGACCGGATCAGGAACGCCGATAACGCCGGCTTCGACAACGGCTGGATGAGAAACAAAAGAACTTTCCACTTCGGCTGTGCCGATTCTGTGTCCGGCAACTTTCAAAACATCGTCTGTTCGGCCTTGAATCCAAAAATATCCGTCTTTGTCTTTAAAGGCGACATCTCCGGTAAAAAATACGCCTTTGACTTCGGACCAATAGGTCTTGATATATCGTTCCGGATTATTAAAAATCGTCCGAATCATGCTTGGCCATTGGTTGCGAATTACCAAAAAACCGCCTTTGCCAACCGGAACTTTTTTGCCTTTTTTGTCAACTACATCAGCGATGATTCCTGGGAATGGCTTGCAAGCGGATCCGGCTTTGAGCGGAGCGGATGGCAATGGTGTAATCATATTCATACCGGTTTCTGTCTGCCACCAAGTATCCATTACCGGGCATTTCCCTTTGCCAACATATTTGTGATACCATTTCCAAGCCTCGGGATTAATCGGTTCACCGACAGAGCCAAGAATCCGTAACGAAGGCATCGCATGCATCTGCGGCCATTTAGCGCCGTATTTCATCATGGCGCGGATAAGAGTCGGCGCGGTATACAAAACATTTACATTGTATTTTTCCACAACTTTCCAAATCCGATCCGGTTCCGGCATATCGGGCATGCCTTCATACTGCACGGTCGTAATACCGGCCAAAAGCGGGCCATAGATAATATAACTATGTCCGGTAATCCATCCCGGATCAGCAGTGCACCAAAAAACTTCATCGCCTTTCAAATCAAACACCCATTTAATGGTTCGCAATACTCCGACCGGGTAACCGCCATGCACATGCACGATTCCTTTCGGCTTTGAGGTTGTGCCAGATGTATAGAGCACAAAAGCCGGATCTTCGGCATCCATTTTGGCGGCCTTGGCTTCGGTCGGCTGACCCTTAATAAAGTCGTCAAACCAAACATCAAGCTTTTTATTGAATTTAATCGGTTGTTTATTATTCTTTACCACGATAACGCGCTTGATTGTTTTTGTCTGTTTAATGGCTTCGTCAACGATTGATTTAAGGTCAATCACTTTACCGCGACGGAAACTGCCGTCTGCGGTAAATATTACTTTGGCGCGCGCGTCGTTAATTCTGTCTGCTAAAGCCTGTGAACTGAATCCGGCATAAACTACGGAATGCATGGCGCCAATTTTGGCGCAAGCCAACATCGCCATAGAAATCTCGGGAATATTTGGCATGTAGATTGCAACGCGATCCCCTTTTTTAACGCCATAACCGCGCAATGCATTTACCAATTTATTCACTTCAAAATATAATTCTTTATAAGTATATTTTTTTTCCGTGCCATTCTCGTCTTCAAAAATAATCGCAAGCTTGTTCTCGATTTCAGTGCCTACGTGCCGATCAAGCGCATTGTAGGCTAGATTGCATTTACCGCCGACAAACCATTTGTAAAACGGTTTTTTCTTGTCATCAAATGTTTTTTCCCAAGGCTTGAACCAGGTTAAATCCATGGCCGCTTCTTCCCAAAATTTCAGCGGATTTTTCGCTGCGTTTTTCAAAGTTTTTTCATAATCAGGCACGTTCGCCTCTTTGATGATTTTTTTACTTGGAGCATAAATTTTATCCGAAGATTGAAACACTTCGGTCAACTCTCTTTTATCTTGTTTTTTTGGCATAGGGTTATTGTTTAAAGTTGAAAGTTAAAAAATTATAATTATGCTAAAATTATACCATACCCTAATGAATATAGCTAATTTTTATTTGAAAAAACTAACTCTGCAGAATTGGTTTTTTTATCAATCTCGCCGATTTTAAAACCGCGTTTCTTGAAAATATTTTCCATAGCTAAATTGCTTTTCAAGTATTTGGCATTTATTTTTTTAACTCCCCTTTTCTTGGCAATTTCAAAAATTAGGTCAGTAAACTTATTGCCCAATCCAAGAAAATGCCAAGGGTCTGCAACTATAACCGTAAATTCGCCAATACCGCTAAGCGGATCCGAAATCAGGCGTACTACGCCGAGCATTTTTTTCTTTTTTCCCTCTGTTATTTCCGCGATCAAAGCGATTTCACGATCATAATCAATATGCGTAAAACGCATCAATACTTCGTGTGTTACTTCTTTTATATCATCGATAAAACGATGCTTCATGCTTTCTTTGGAAAAAGACGCAAACATCTCCGCTTCCATTGGCTCGTCTTCCGGACGAATCGGGCGGATTATAACTTTTTTCCCGTTTTTGAGTTTGAATGAATAGGTATATTCTTTTGGATAAGGTGAAATTACCAAATGCGAATATGGCTTTAGTTTTTTTCCAATTACTTTTTCATCCAAAATCACTTTGGCATCCAAAACGATTCCGCCTGCTTCATCAACCGCGAAAGGATTGATATCCAGCTCATCAATCTCGGGAAAGTCCGCGACCAAGTAAGCAAATTTATAAAGCAAATATTGGATTGATTGAATGTCAACTCCGGGAATATTGCGATAGCCTTTTAATAATTTATAGATCTTAGTTTCCATTATCAAATTCAAAGACAGAGCCATATTGAGCGGTGGCAAAGCGATTTGCGTATCCTGAAAAACCTCGACCGCAACTCCGCCCATACCAAAGACGATCGCCGGACCAAAAATCGGATCTTTCTTACAGCCAATTAAAAGCTCGTATCGTTTTTTTATCATCTGTTCGATAAATATTCCGTCAATCTGGGCTTTGGGTAGATGTTTTTTTACGCTAGCAAGTATTTCAACATAAGCCTTTTCAGCTTCGGCTGACGAATTTATATTCAAACGAACGCCGCCAACATCGGTCTTGTGCAAAATATCCGGCGACAATATTTTCATAACCACTGGAAAGCCGATTTTTGCTGAAAAATCTCCGGCATCTTTCACGCTTTTCGCAACCGCGTTTTTTACGACAGCGATATCATAATTCTTCAAAAGCTCTTTTGATTCCGCTTCGGTCAATACCAAACGCTTGTCCGCGATCACTCTGTCAATCAGTTTTCGATTCGCCTCGATATCCGGTTCAAAGGCATGCGGAATAGTTGCCGGCGCTTCGTATAAGGCTTTCAGATTCTTGGAATAATTAAAAACATACGAAAAACAGCGAATCGCGTCCTCGGGCTGGCGATAGACCGGAATATTGCCTTTTTCCAAAATCATCCGCCCCTCTGCGACATCGTCTCCGCCCATCCAAGTTGCCATAATCGTTTTATCGATTTGAAGCTGCAAGGCCACCAATTCACGCGCGACAACGCTTGGGTTTGTCATGTACTGCGGGGTAAGGATAACCAATACGGCATCAACATTCGGATCAGTAACGACTATTTGCAGGCTTTTTGCATAGCGCGCAAAATCGGCGTCTCCCAGGATATCAACCGGATTATTGCGGCTCCAGTTTACTGGCAAAAATGAATTTAAATCATCGATAGTCGCTTTGCTCAGCTTTGCAATCTCGCCGCCGTCTTTTACGAGCGCATCGGTCGCGATAATGCCCGGCCCGCCCGCGTTTGTAATAATCGCCATGCGATTACCGCGCGGATGTGGCTGCATGGCAAGCGATTTCGCGGTATGAAACAAAGACACGACCGTATCAACGCGGATAATTCCCGCCCGCTTAAAAGCAGCGTCAAAAATCGCGTCATTGCCGGTAAGCGAACCGGTATGTGATTTTGCCGCCACTGCTCCTTCGGATGTGCGACCGACCTTGAGTACGATAATCGGCTTGGTGCGCGCAAATGCCCGAGCCGCGCTCATAAACTTGCGCGCGTCGTTTAGCGATTCCATATAGATCAAAATGCTTTCCACGTCTTTGTCTTGTCCGAAATAATCGATCAAATCATGAAAACTGATATCCACCATGGACCCGATCGAAACAAAATGTTTAAACCCAACATTGTTTTTGAGCGACCAATCAAGAATAGCCGTACAAAGCGCACCCGATTGCGAGATAAAGGCAACCTTTCCTGGCAGTGCTATCTTGGACGCGAACGAAGCATTCAAATGCAAATCCGGCCGCATAAACCCAAGGCAATTAGGGCCGATTATCCGCATGCCGTATTTTTTTGCCGTTATAAATATCTGTTCGATCATTTTTTCACCCTGCAGGCCTATCTCCTGAAAACCGGAAGAAATAATAACCGCGCCGGATATCCCTGCCTGTCCGCATTCTTCGATAATTTGCGGAACGGCCGCGGCCGGCGTCGCGATTATCGCCAAATCAATCTTGTCTGGCACCTCAGTAACGGTTTTGTACGCCCGCACGCTATGCACATGGTCGTGCTTGGCATTGATCGGATACACAGTCCCCGCATATTCCGAATTGATCAGATTGTCCATCAATGCATAACCAACGCTGCCATGCTTATCGCTCGCGCCGATTACGGCGATTACTTTTGGGTTAAAGATTCTGTCTAGTTTCATATTTTATTTTAACAAATTATTTTTCTTAGTTCGCAATTGTCTCGCGTTTTTAGCGCAAACAATACTTTCTTTGGTTTCTTTCTCGATTTCCAATCTGGCTTTTTTCGCCACTCCCCCGCCTTTGCGAGCGACTTTTTTATTTGCATCCAAGCCTTTGGGGTTTTGCTTTTTTGAAATCTCGGTCGTAGAAGCCTCTGCAAGCATATTCAAAACCAATTCCAAATTTGTCATATTATCCCGCAGATTTTCTTTTTTTAATCCTTTTAATCTTTTATAGTTTTTTACACTTCTGTCCGACCAAGCCCTGGTAATCTCGTCTGTCAATATTGCATATTCCAATCCCTCTTTCATCCCCTTGGTCTGCCATTCATCTGTTAGCTCTTTTCTTACTTCAATACTTTTCAGCCGCTGATTTATCCATTCTTTTGAATAACCTTTTTGCAAATAGGTTTTCATCGCTCTATCCATTGCTAGTTCCGGATCTTCAGTTTCTTCAATTCTTTCATATCCGACTTTTGCCAGCCACAATTTAAAAGGTTCTGCCTTGGGCGATGGGATAGATTGGATTAAACGAAATAGTATTTCGGTATCTGCAACATCTGTAAGATATTTTTTCCCATCTGATGATTCAAACTTCAGTTGTCCCACTTTTTGGGACAACTCACTTCCTTCATGTTTAAGTTTAGTTTTTAGGGCATTCCAGTACTTTCTTGGTCTTGGACTATCAGTTAATATCTCCACCACATCCACAATTGAAAAATACCAAAGCTCTTTTTCATCATCCCAAATACGACGCACTTGTTTTTGATTGAATAAAATGATCGAATTTGGTTTCATAATTGATAATAATTTCAGTTGTACGATTTTTTCGTACACCTTAAATATATAAATAACTTTTTCTAAAATATTCAGTCGGTTACAAAATGTAACCATCTAGTCAACCTATAGCCCATTAATCACCGCAAGCGTCTCCTCCGCGCACTTCCGCCAGCTAAAATCCTTTACTCTTTCATAACCGCTTTTAATCAATTCCTCTCGCAAATGTTCGTCAGTCAATATCTCTTTCATTGCCTCGGCTATGGAATAAATATCACAAGGATCAAACAAAAGGCCGGCGCCTTGCAGTACTTCGGGGATGGAGGATATATCGGAGGCACAAATCGGCAAACCGCAAGCCATGGCTTCGAGGAGCGAGGTGCCGAATGCTTCGTAGTTTGACGGGAAAACAAAGGCGTTGGCGCCGCTGTAGATATACGGCATGTCATTTTCGTTTATCCAACCGGGCAAAAGCACTTCGTCGTCCAGATTATATTCGCTAATGATATAGTGCGCTTCATCGTAGCCATAAAAAGCATCTCCTGCCAATACCAGCTTGTGTTTGATGTCGGGATTGCGGTCGCGCATGATGGCAAAGGCCTCGATCAAGGCCGGGATATTTTTCTTTTTTTCAATCTTGCCGGAATAAAATATATACGGCCCTTTTATTCCGTATTTATCCAAAACCGAATCAAGGATTTTTCGATCAGTGATCGCTTTGAATTTTTTCTCGTTATAGCCATTATAAATCGCTTGGATTTTCTTTTCGGACACATGATAATGACTCAAAATATCCGCGCGCGAGCCGTTTGAAACCGTAATTACTTTTTTGGCTTTGCGCAAAGTATAATCGGTTGACCAATGAAGATAGTCGGTCGCCTCGGAACTGTATTTGCCAAAGGTAAAGAGCCGCGCGATTATGTTGGTCAAAAGCCGGGTTTTTTTGCCTTCCGGCCCGATCGGCTCATGCCGATACAGGCACCTATTTCGCATAAAGCCGATATCGTGAATCGTTACCATGGATTTTCGCGGATGAATTAGCGGCAAAGTATGAGACGGGATAAACAAGACGTTTGGAGCAGAAACAAAACATTCCAATGACAAACGACCCAATGTCCAAAAATTTTTATACGGCCATTTTAATACTTTTGCTTTAAAATTGTTGTATGGGCTTTTAATGATTTGAAAACCTTGTTTGTCATAAGCAATGGAAAAGTCCGATTTTTCCGCATCATTTTCCTCATTAATTAAATCCGCCAACCCCGGACCAAGCGGTTTGTCCGTATACAAAATATATTGGTTTTTACTATCAATTTTTGCAAAATTGCGTATCAAATAATACGCATACCACTCGGTACCGATTTTGTGTTCTTTGTTTGCTCTGGATGCGTCAATGCCGATTAACATAAATTTGTCATATACTCTATTATAGCACTAATCCCATTGACAAAACAATGGATTTGCCTTAATATTCAATGATTAAAAACATATGAAAAATAAAAAAATCTTATATATTACAAAAATCTTTATCTGGTTTATTATATTTAATATTAGCCAAAATATTTGTAATGCCGAAACCATGCCGATTAACACATTACATTTATCAACAGATAAATCTGAGTTTTTTTCTGACTCACTAACTCTCTTTGTGCATGGAAATACGATAGATAGTAATATCAACTTGGTGGAAATAAAATTAAAGTACAACCAGGACGATTTGATCTTTGATTCGATAGATTATTTGACCGGATTTTGCGAGTTATCGCTCTATGAGATTATTGACAACAAAAACGGCGAAATAAATTTTGCCTGCGCGACTACAAACGCCACAACAACACAAGATATTGCAAAAATAAATTTTACGAAAATAAATTCAGGATTTACAAATCTAAGTCTGGCTGATTCCAAATTTTATTTAAACAATGGCATGGGCGATTCAATATTGCCTGAAACGGAAGATTTTTATTATTTTCTTTTCTAATAAACACAAGAGACGCGATAAATCGCGTCTCTACATGTTGTAATTAATATTTTATTTTATAATATTCTCAACATCTCTGATCTCTTTTAATATCTTTTTCTCTACTGTTTCAATTTTTTTAGCCAACACTTCTTGCGATTTTGCTTTTTCAGTTTTATAGGCAACTTTGCCCTCAAATTTGCCTAACCTGGCAAATTCATTTTCAAAATCAGCTTGAAAGCCTTGCAAGTTTTCATGCAATACTTTTTCAATTTCGATCGTTTCTTTTCGGAGACGACGGCGGACAAAGCCCATGATATATATTACCAAAGCGATAATTAGAAAAATGATAAATATCAGGCTTGCAAAGACAGTAAAATAATTAATCACAAAAGATCCGATTACCGCGAATATCGGCGGTGAAACAACAAAACTGACTTTTTCACTCGGCAGGCTCTCAATGCCGTTTTTATTCTTGGCCGATGTCCAAACGATATAACGACCATCCGCATATTTTTCCGGACTTACATAAAACCAGTTGCCATTGGCATCGCTCGTTGTTTGTTCACGAACGATTGAACCGTCGGTTTTTTGAAAATGGATAGTAACCTCGCCATCGCTAACCGCTGTGCCGTTTATAAAAAAGCTATCGCTTGGCCTGATGTCAGCGGCATAATTTACAATAATCGGAGCGGCTATCGGCTCTATCGTAAAATTAACCAAAGAGATTCTTTCATTCCCGACTTTATCAACGGCCTTCACGATAACATTGTGTTCACCAGCACCCAATCCACTGACCTGATATTCTTTTTTATCGACGGTCAATTGCTCGGGTTTGTTATTTAAATCGTCTTGGATAATTTCGTAATGGTCCATGCCGGATTTTTCATCACTGGTCTCAAAGCGCAAAATCGGCCATTCACCAATCTCTGCCGGCACAAGTTCGATGGAAAATTCACGCGGCGCTTCGGTGTCAACCATTATTTTATAGCGCGCTATCGTCCCCCATTTTTTGCTATCTTTGAATTTCAAATGCAAATACCATACCCCGTCTTTGATTTCAGGAAATTCTTTTTCAGAAAAAAGGCCGTCAGATTCCGAACCAGGATCGCTTGCCGCTTCCTGATTAAAGGCAATGCTAACTCCACTAACACCCGCCGGCATATTCCATTCGAATTTTGCTTTATTGGCTTTGTACCAAATATTTTGATCAGGATGCGTAATTGATTTAATTTCCGGCTTGTTATAATCTGCTTCAATTTTTACATCGTCCTTAGGTGTGTCAACTCCCGGTTTCTTGTCTGTCGGATCCTGTTTGGGCGCGTCAACTTTTGGCGATACGGTATAATTCGCGCTGCCCATACTGGCGAGAATATTCGTACCCTTACCATCATTTGCCAAAACCGCACCAGAAGTGAAACGGACTGCAGCCTGACCAGCTTTTTTTGCCTTGAATGTAATTTTGACGATATGTCCGGATGAACCGGTATATGCAGGTGGTGGCAAACCACCGCCAAAACGCACGCTTCCGCCGGAAATTACCGGCTGTGTCGTCCAAAAAGGAAAAATTGAACCAGCAGATGACACGCCCGTCGCATCTAGCAAGTCTTTATCATAACTGATTGAGCCTTCCGCCGCGTTAATCCCCTCTCCACCGGAATTCACTTTTACCGAAATCGTAAAAGAACCGCCGATTACATACGTGCCGGACGAAGGCGACAAATACAAAGACGCACCGGCGGCTTCTGCCGGTCGTGAAACAAAAAAACCAGTTAATAAACAAACACTAAACAAGCTTAAAAATATTAGATTATATTTCTTCATCTTTATTAATCTTATTTCTTTTTTTCTTACGATAAATAAAAATAAATACCAAAATAATAATTATTACACCTATTAATAATAGTAGCACAAAAAGCATTTTTTCTAAAGACATCTGTGCCTCTGCTCTTAACTCGGCAGGCGGAACATATTCAACAAAGCGCTCGTTGCCGGCCTTATCAACAGCTTTAATCCTGATTATGCTTTCCAAATCTTGATCTTCCAAGACATAGGGCATTTCCGCTTTTTTCCATTCCGGAGTTGGGGCTGATAATATTCTTGTGAAGAATCTTTCAAAAAATGATTTTTTTGGAGTAACACCTGAATCTGGTGCGGTATTTTTTGTTTCTAAAACCTCATAACGATCAATGCCGGACTGTTTGTCGATGGTATGAAAAATTATATAATACCGATTATCGAACATATCTTTATCGCGCCGCAATTCAACCACAAACGGTTCCGGCTTTATACTGTCATTGGTAATTTGATTTTTCCAGTCTTTGGTTTTTTGCGTAGCGGTTTTACCAACCTTGTATTCGGAACCGACCACTGTCAGTTCATCTTCTGTTCCAAAACCATCATTAAGCAAAACTTTCGTTTCCGCTTGATCAAAATCAATTTTTATAACATCTCTTTCAACATCACTGACAATCAGACCCGGGACGGAAAAAATTATTCGTGCGACCAGATTGCTCCGCCCCGGATCACCCGGGATCCGCCCGCAATACCCCCCCGGCGTTCCTCCAATAAAGGTTAAAGTACCGATTTCATTCGCTTTTTGAATTTTTTTGGCATCCGGTTTATCTACCCAAAGATTAATAATCGATTCGCCGTATATAAAATCAATCACATTCACATAATCTGAAGGATAGATTATGGTTGCGGCGATTGTATTGACGCATTCTTCACCTATATCAACATAAATATCAGCCGCGAAAGTATCTCCCGGCCCATACTCGTTCGCATTGGTTTCCATATACAAAGTCGAAGCCTGCGTTGTAAAAGGCATTAATAAAAAAATAATAATTATAATTTTTTTTAACATAAATACGATAATTATAAACGATAATTTAAATTTTCAAAATTATATATCCTAAATCACAAATCATAAATCCACTCCGCCTCATCCCGACCAATAGTACATCATGATACTAAAATCAATCAAGTCAACGGTTCCATTTTGGTTTTGATCTGCGCAGGTATCGGCAGTGCCCCAATGAAAAAGCAAAATAGAAAAGTCAGTCAAATTTACGCGATTATCATGATTCAGATCCGCCTCGGGGCAAGGAGCGGTTGCGCCTATTTTCCCGACATGAAAACTGACTGATCGGGAAAAACCGCTTTTAATGATGTTGCCATCTGTTGATGCCACCTGAAATAATGCTTTGGCAGTATGAAATTCCTCAGACAACGGCGTTGTGTTAAAAATTAATTCCCAACTTCCCGTAGGATGACTGCTGGTCTGCTCAATAAATTCCTCCTCCGAATGAATATGCACATGCACTTCGGTTTCCGGCACAGTCTGTCCAAACATTCGAATCGCCTCGCCCTGCTTTACGGAATTTTTATCAATATTAATTGTCGGCGAAATATAGATTCCCGAAATCGTGCTTACCGCGCCTGATGTAACCCTAAATGTCAAAGTCAAAAGTGTAGATTTTAAATTATCAGCATCCATTGCCCAAAATCCAAAACTGTTTATGCCGGAGCTAATCTCGTCCGATTCGAAATAAAAATCCGCTTTTGCATCCGTCCTAACAATTCCGACAACAACGCCGTCAACAAGAATATGAACATCAACATTCGGATAAGCCTTGCCTTTTAAAATAACTTTTGTTACAATCTCGGTTTCACTTCCCGGTATAAAGCCAGAACTGGCGCCGCTGGCGCCACCACGAGTATCGCCACCACCACTGGATGGTCCACCCTCTGATTCGCTGGCAATGCAGTTAGTCGTATTGATCATGCAATCACTTGTGCAAGCCAATGTTCCCCCGCTAAAACCCAAAGTAGTGCAAGTTTTTCCGCCAAAATCCGAGCCATCACATCCTTCCGGTTGCTCTTTATAGGAGTTTCCACAAGTATAGCAAACAGAAGAATCAAATCCCGTACAATCCAAAAGACATAATAACGCGCCTTGAGTATATGGGTTTCCAAAAACATCATTATAACTTTGACAAGTTGTTGTACCGATGTCTTGCGGCACGTCCGGATCTTCTCCCGGATCGCACACTTCGTCATTCGAAACTTCTGTAATACCATTGCCACAACTTACCAAAACTTCAACAAAAGTCGGCAAAAATTCCGTCGCTCTTGTTATTCCGGAAAAAGAAAATAACAAAATATATACTATTAAAAAATATAGCAAAAAAGCATGAATTTTGCGCCGGCATGGGAACATAGATATTATTTTTTATCATTATTTTTATCGACCTGTATTTCTTTTTGATATTTGATCGCTTTCTGATGCATTTTTTCCCAAAACTTACGCTTTATCGCTTGCCAAATCCTGCTTAAAACGCTAAATAAATATCGCAAAGGCCAGCTTAAAACATAGATAACTTTATAAACATAACGCCATATTTTTATTTTGATTAATCCTAAAATAAAAAGGATTGCCAAAAGTATCATGCCGCCGAGCATCAACCATGGCAAAATTCCCAACTTCGTCCCAAGCGTGCCGGGGTCATTAACTAAAAATATAGTTTCGTCTTTGTATACTACTTCATCATCCTTGTAAACTCTAATCTTGCCCCAATATTGTCCTTGGCTTAACTTTGTCGGAAATGCCGCGATAACGGTTTTTGTTTCAAAGGGTTCCACCTTGGGAATTTTTTTATCAGTTCCAGCTTCCAATAGTATCTCTTTGTTCAGATCATAAACTTCAAGAGTGGCTTTTGTCGGAGCTACTTTTACATTACCGGTATTTTTAACGGTTATCTCGGCTTTAACTTTGTAAAAAAATCTGGAAAATATCGGATAACTCCAGGGCTTGCTTAACATCTCGATATCAGGGATATCGAATTTTCTGATTGTAAAATCCAGAAAAGCTTCTTTGGTAATATTCAAATCAACGTCAACGCGCGCACCAAGGGCGATAGCAACGCCTCCGCCTGTACCCTGCCCTTTTGGTGATACTTGAATATTGATATATCCTTGATAATTTCCGATTTCAGCTGAAGACGGAACATCTATCAAAACCACCATCGGAATTTTTAATTCATTTTTTGGCAAATCAAAAACATCGCCTTTGTCTATCGAAATCCAATCGGCAATTTCGGGCGCGTTGACCTTGACTATCGCCTCAAGATCTTCATCGGCCGAAGAACGCAAAAGAGTGATAGTCTGCTCGTAATGAGATCCTGGGAATATCGGTTTTATCGTCTTTACATAGGGTGGCGAGATACCAAAACCGGCTTGAGCATTTTGTGCGCAAGCAAAGACTATAAAAACAGAAAAGAAAAATACCGCAGATTTTATAACTCTTAACTTCATTATAAACCGATAATTATATTATTTATTAATTCGTAAATTATTCAAAAATCCAAAACAACCAAAAACAACTTTTGGTTAACAAAAAATTAATATTAGTGATAATTTAAAATACACAATACTGTTTTTTATTGTGAATTACACTACAAAATAACAACAAAAAAAGCTACATTATTTTCAATTTCTTGAATATTCTTCATATCTGAACTGCCTGTGGATAGCTTTTATATTAATTATAATATACTATATTTTTATAAATTTTTCAAGTAAAAAAATGTACGATTGCATAGTCAAGGTTACCTTTTCAACAGGAATTATGTATAAAGAATTAAATAATGAGCTAGTAAGTTTTTGAATCGGCGTTAATTTATTCATACCATAACCCCCATGCTTTCTTTTCTC
>Ga0209319_1000119_pt1 | contig 134715 bp, 117 predicted proteins | sample RifGroE2_FD_184000 | JGI IMG/M metagenome (GOLD analysis project Ga0209319, IMG submission 184000) | Groundwater microbial communities from Rifle, Colorado - Groundwater E2 (SPAdes) (version 2) | ecosystem: Environmental > Aquatic > Deep subsurface > Groundwater | place: Rifle, Colorado... | reverse complement strand
ACACAGGGGTGCAACATAGGGAACCGTAATATCTACATCATCTGGGAAAAAAGCCCGGTAGATGAGGGCTGTCTGACCACCCTTACTCACTCCGGTTGCAATCCACTTGCCTTTGTAAAACTGCTCAAATGCCTTTTTGATTTTATGAAGGTCATATGCAGAGTTTTCGGCTGTAAGATATTTCCACTCCAGAGGCTTTGGCGTTGACTCCAGAAAATACCTATGCTCCACAAACACAATATTAGTCTCAAAAAGTCTTGATAACTCATCCCTGTATCTTGGGTTAGATGCATAGGCCGCTCCATAACCCTCAGTTACAATTACTGTCGGTCTGCTGAATGACACATTCATTAGATAGACCCGTTGAGTAAAGCTACCTGCAGATGGATTCTTGTGATCTAAAGGCTGTTGAAAATATAGAACATACTTGTCGTTGAAATTCGGACTCTCCAACCGTTTAACTCCGCTAACCCCCGGGATAGCCTCAATTCTTGAGATAAGAGTATCTCTGTGCTGAGAAAAGAGGGAGGAGGATGTAGATGTAAACAGTAAAATAACTGCTATAAGGGAAAGTGCCCTTTTACCTTTGTATTTGTACATATGTAAAAACTTAGTTTTGAGTAATCGGGCAAAAGTAAAGAAAAAACCTTACTTTTGCCCCAAATTAGTATAGCAAATGAGCAACTTTGTCAAAGAACTTACCTGGAGAGGAATGGTCCACAATATTATGCCCGGGACCGAAGAGCAACTGCAAAAAGAGCAGACATCTGCATATGTGGGAATTGACCCCACTGCAGATTCACTACATATAGGACATCTCGTTAGTATAATGATGCTTAGACATCTGCAGGCTTGCGGGCACAAACCCATCGCACTTGTGGGGGGAGCTACAGGTATGATTGGAGACCCCTCTATGAAATCTACCGAGAGAAATCTGCTGGACGAAGCAACCCTTCGACACAATCAAAATGCAATAAAAGAGCAACTCTCCCACTTTCTGGACTTCGACTCCGATGCCCCAAACGCCGCTATTCTGGTTAATAACTACGACTGGATGAAAGATTACACATTTCTTCATTTCATAAGGGATGTGGGTAAGCACATTACAGTAAACTATATGATGAGTAAAGAGTCTGTAAAAAAGAGAATTACCGGAGATGAGCGGGAGGGGATGTCATTTACAGAGTTTACCTATCAACTTGTTCAGGGGTATGACTATCTGCACCTCTACAACAATTACGGGTGCAAATTGCAGATGGGAGGAAGTGACCAGTGGGGAAATATCACTACCGGCACAGAGCTTATTCGCAGAAAAGAGTCCGGCGAGGCATTTGCCCTCACCTGCCCTCTTATCACAAAAGCAGACGGAGGTAAATTTGGAAAAACCGAACAGGGCAATATTTGGCTTGACCCTAAGTATACAACACCCTACGCATTTTATCAGTTCTGGCTGAATGTCAGCGATGAAGACGCAGAGAGATACCTAAAAATCTTTACAATGCTTTCAAAAGAGGTTATAGAGAATGAGGCCTCAAAACATCGTGAGGCACCCCATTTGAGAGAGCTCCAAAAGCTCCTGGCGAAGGAAGTAACAACTATGGTACACGGAGATGTTGAGTACAACAAAGCTGTTAAGGCCTCCTCAATTCTATTTGGACAATCTACCTCCCAGACCCTGCGGGAACTGGATGAGCGAACCTTTTTAACCATCTTCGAAGGGGTACCCCAGTATGAGGTAACAAAAGAGGATTTAAACTGTAATATCACTGAAATTCTGGCAGTTAAAAGCTCAGTCTTCCCGTCAAAAGGGGAGTGCCGCAAAATGGTTACTGCCGGTGGAGTGAGTATAAACAAGACAAAAGTAGAGTCTCCCGAAGAGCTAATCTCATCGGAAGATTTGTTAAATAATAAGTATATCCTTATTCAAAAGGGTAAGAAGAACTATTACATTCTAAAACTAAAATAATATGGAGGGAGAAAGCACACGACAACATAAGGTTTCAAGGCAATTGCAGAGAGATCTTTCAGAGATTTTTCGCGAGAAGGGGACCTCTGTATTCAAAGGGACTATGATAACTGTTACCTCTGTAAGAATCAGCCCCGATCTTTCGGTGGCAAGGGTATTCCTAAGCATATTTCCATCTGCAAAGAGCGCAGAGGTGTTTAAAATAGTTCAGGATACCTCTAAGGCACTAAGAGGAGAGCTCGGCAAAAGAGTTTCAAAACAGCTTAGAATTGTTCCGGATTTGGTCTTCATTATTGACGACTCTCTGGACTATGTAGAGAGGATAGAAGAGCTGCTTAAGAAATAGACTATTAACAAATAAACACAGCCAATTGCACCTCCCTCTCTTCATAGCGAAAAGATATCTGTTTGCAAAGAAATCGCACAATGTGATAAACATCATATCATTAATCAGTGCGGGAGGTATTGCTGTGGGAACGGCTGCTCTTATTATAATACTATCTGTCTATAACGGATTTGAGGGACTTATAAAATCTCTTTACGGAGCGTACGAATCGGATCTTCTCATATCACCGGTACTTGGAAAGAGCTTTATTCCCGCCGGTGAGCAATTCGAGGCAATTCGCAAAGACTCCCGGATTGCAGCATTCTGTGAAGTTGTAGAGGAGAATGTCTTTATTAAATATGGTGACCAAGAGTCTGTTGCTACCATAAAAGGGGTAGATAGTGCCTACTCCCGCATAACTCAACTCCACCAATACATTAAAGAGGGAGAGTTCTCTCTCTATCACGGAGAGATTCCCCAGGCAGTTCTTGGCAGATTTCTGGCCTATCACCTTGGCCTGAGAGTTCACTTTAACGAGTCTCTCGCACTCTATTTCCCCTCCCGAAACAGCCGTCTTTCCATTGTTAATCCATCTTCCTCTCTCAACACAGAGGAGGTCTTTCCGTCTGGAATCTTCTCTTTGGAGCAGGGGTTCGATAAGAAATATATATTTATCCCCATATCAGTTGCAAGAGATCTTCTGGAGTATGAGAACGAAGTCTCCTATGTTGAGCTATATCTCAATAATAAAGAGCAACTTCCATCTGTTAAGAGAGAGCTAATTAACACGTTGGGAGATAAATATCTTATAAAGGATAGATTTGAACAAAATGAGACACTCTATAAAATGATGGAGTCGGAGAAGCTCTCCATCTATATAATACTTCTATTCGTACTGGTAATAATCTCCTGCAACCTTTTCGGCTCTCTCTCTATGCTCATTATTGAGAAGCGTGAAGATGCCTCAACACTAAAGGCAATGGGTGCAGATGACCGGCTTATTAAACGGATTTTTCTCCTGGAGGGGTGGATGATCTCTCTGCTTGGAGTTGCTGTGGGAACTGTGGTTGCTCTGGCATTTTGCTTTGCACAGCAAACTTTCGGAATAATTCCTATGCCGGGAAACTTCATAATTGAAAATTATCCTATAGTTGTAAGGGCCTCAGATGTAATTATAACTGTCTGTGGTATAGCGATTATAGGGTTTTTTGCAGCCCATTTACCGCTGGCAATCGTAAAAAAAATAGAAAATTTCTAAAAATTGATGCAACGTTTATAATATCTCCTGCATCTTTAAGATGTAGGTTTAGGTTTTAGTACACAAGAAAAGGGGTCGATGTCTGTAGCAGGGGATCGGCCTTTTTTTTGCAACAACTCTTAATTTACTACATTTGTCTATTAAGAGAGGCTAACAAAACAAAACTACAAGATGAGACAAATTGCACTTTTAACTCTTTCTGTAATTGCAGTTATACTGCTTTCACCCTCCCCGCTGACGGCTAAAACCCAGTTTGACCATCGGGAGTCAGAAAATAAAAAACCCAGAGTTGTAATACTTGCCACCGGAGGGACTATTGCCGGCTCCGCCTCCAGCTCCACACAGGCTTCCTACAAGCCCGGAGTACTCAGCATTGAGCAGATTCTTAAAACCGTTCCAGAGATTGAGACGCTTGCCCAACTAAAGGGTATTCAAATAAGCAATATAGCAAGCCAAGATATGGAGGAGGGAATTTGGCTTGAGCTATGGAGAACGATTGACAATCTCTTTACGCACGACCTTTGCGACGGAGTTGTAATTACTCACGGTACCGATACAATGGAGGAGAGTGCCTACTTCCTGAACCTGACCATTAGACACGCCAAACCTGTAGTTATTACCGGAGCGATGAGGGCATCTACCTCACTCAGCCCGGATGGCCCCTTCAATCTCTTCAATGCAGTTGCTCTTGCAGCATCTGCAAATGCTCAAAACAGAGGGGTAATGGTTGTGATGAATGACTATATACTATCTGCAGATGATGTTACAAAGACAAATACCATCAATACAAACGCTTTCGAGTGTCCCAACTTTGGTCCTTTGGGTTATATGAGAAACGGCACTCCGCACTTTTTTCGAGAAAGCAGATACACTCACACAGCATCTTCCATATTTAATATTAAAGGGCTGACAGCCCTTCCTAAAACCGAAATAGTTTACGCTTACGCCTTCTCTTCTGACATTGCAATCAATGCTCTTATAGACGGCTCAACAGAGGGTATCGTGATTGCGGGTGTGGGTCACGGGAACTATAATAAAGCTATTGCCGAAGCTATGAAAAAAGGGTCCTCTAAAGGGGTTAACTTTGTAAGATCTTCCCGCATAATTGGTGGCGGAGTAGATCTCTCTGCAGAGAATTATGACCCCAGATGGCCGGTAAGCTTTAATAAAACTCCCCAAAAAGCTAGAATTCTGCTTATGCTTGCTCTCACTATAACGAAAGAGCCAAAAGAGATTCAAAATATTTTTATGGAGTATTAAAGAGCTGCTCCTGCGCGGCTTTTTTCCGGAAAAGTCCAAAAATAGAGGATCCGCTTCCGCTCATAGAGGCGTAGATTGCACCCTGATTATAAAGCTCCTCCTTACAGAGAACAAGTTCCGGGTGTTTTTCAAATATATGCTTCTCAAAATCATTGAAGAGATGCTCTCTCCATTGTTCCACAGGTAGTTTTAAAATATCTCTAAGCGGTATTAGAGGCGCCTTGGGAACAACTCCGCCATAGGCCTCAGCAGTCGAAACAAAAACAGGTGGGGTAACTATTTTGATTTGAAGCCCGGCCAAAACCGGAAGATCTATCTCCTCCAGAATATCTCCTCTTCCGGAGACAATCATAGGGTTTATCTCACCCTCTGTACTTAGGTGAGCATAGATAAAGAAGGGACAGTCGCTTCCCAGTATTGCGGCATAGGATGCCAGAGTCCGTTTATCTATTCCGAGTTCAAATAGCTTGTTTAGAAGGATAAGCGTACAGGCACCATCGGAAGATCCTCCGCCAAGCCCTGCTCCCGATGGGATATTTTTATAGAGGTGAAACTCTGCCGGAGGTATTTTAAAATCTTTACTTAAGAGTTTATAAGCCTTAATGCAGATATTATCTTCTGCTGCACAATTCAACTCTCTGCCATAAATTGAAAAAGAGAGCTCGTCGCTCTCTACAATTTCAAGTATATCACAAGGTGAATTAACATCACAGAAGAGGCTCTCCAGATTATGGTACCCGTCACTCCGTTTTTCAATAATCTGAAGACCTATATTTATCTTGCATTTCGGGAAGATTATCATCTATCCGCATTTTGAGTTTCCACAGGCCATACAGGTGAGGCAACCCTCCTGATATACAAGGTTTAGAGAGCCACACTTTTCGCACTTCTTGCCGGAGTCATCTTTGGTTCCGTCCGGAATATACCTTTTGAGTGTTCTCTCCACACCATTCTTCCAGGTGTTTATCGCTTCGCTGTCCAGCTGGAGCCCGCTAACCAGATTTACAACATCCACAATAGGCATTCCGTTTCGCAGAACTCCCGATATTAGTTTTGCATAATTCCAGAACTCCTTGTTGAACATATGCGATACTCCGCCAATTATATTCCTGTAGCCATATTTGTCTATGTAGTGAAAGTCATACCTGGTGTTTGCGTTTTCGTCTTTCTCCTTAACAATATACCCCATTGTTACAGATTTTGGAATACTCCTGGTATCCTCATCTATTAGTCCGGTAAAGATCTCATAAGGAATACCCTCTATATGACCAACCAAGGCAATCCACTGCTCTGCCCCATTTTTAAACCTTATTACCTCTGCATCCAAAGATTTCGGACGCTCCTTCCTTCTTGACTGAGCCTCTTTGCTGTCGTTCTCCTTTGCAGATACCAGCACTCCGGAGCGGGAGCCGTCACGGTAAACGGTTACCCCTTTACAACCATACTCCCAGGCAGTTTTATAAACCTCAGAGACAAGCTCTTCTGTGGCATTGTTAGGCAGGTTTACCGTTACACTTATAGAGTGATCTACCCACTTTTGCATCTTACCCTGCATCTTTACCTTTGCCGTCCAATCAATATCATTTGATGTAGCCTTGTAATATGGAGATTTTGCAACAAGCTCCTCTATCTCCGAGACCTGCATAGCCTTTACCTTCTCGCTTTTATATCCGTTCTTTTCACACCAAATAATAAAATTGTGATGGAAGACATAGTACTCCTCCCAGGCATCTCCAACCTCATCACGGAATGTTATGGTCACATTTTTGTCGTTTGGATTTACCTTTCTTCTTCTTTTGTAGAAAGGGAGAAATACCGGTTCAATTCCCGATGTGGTCTGAGTCATTAGAGATGTTGTTCCGGTTGGCGCAATGGTAAGCATAGAGATATTTCTTCTTCCGTGTCTCACCATCTGCTCGAAAAGAGCCTCATCCTCTTTTCTTATTCTCTGAATCATAGGATTTGACTCCTCCCTTTTTGCTTCAAAAATTGGGAATGCACCCCTCTCTACTGCCATTTGTGCAGATGAGCGATAAGCCTCAACGGCAAGAGTTTTTTGGATCTCAACGGCAAGGTCGGTTGAGTCGTCGTCTCCGTATCTGAGCCCGAGAGCGGCAAGCATATCTCCCTCTGCTGTAATGCCCAGTCCCGTTCTTCTGCCACCGAGAGTCTTCTCCCTTATCTTTTGCCAGAGTGTGATTTCGGCTAGCTTAACTTCACGATCTTCCGGGTCTTTCTCTATTTTCTCAATTATCGCCTCTATCTTCTCCATTTCCAGCTCTATAAGGTCGTCATTAAGCCTCATCGCCTTTCTTACGTGCTCCTTGAAAAGAGTCTCGTTGAATTTCGCTTTTGGTGTAAAAGGGTTATCAACATAGGAGTAGAGGTTAATTGCTATAAGACGGCAAGAGTCATATGGACAGAGCGGAATCTCTCCGCAAGGATTTGTGCTCACTGTTTTGTATCCGAGATCTGCATAGCAGTCCGGAATTGACTCCCTAATAACTGTGTCCCAGAAAAGAACTCCGGGCTCTGCAGACCTCCACGCATTGTGTACAATCTTCTTCCAAAGCGCGGCAGCATCTATCTCCTTTTCGAATGTCGGCTCGGCAGAGTCAACCGGAAACTGCTGTTTATATGGTTTATTATGCAGTGCACAACGCATAAACTCATCGTCAATTTTAACAGAGACATTTGCCCCCGTAACTTTTCCCTGCTCCATCTTTGCGTCAATAAACATCTCAGAGTCCGGGTGTTTTATAGAGATTGTGAGCATAAGGGCTCCTCTGCGACCATCCTGGGCAACTTCACGAGTGGAGTTAGAGTAGCGCTCCATAAACGGGACCACTCCGGTGGATGTAAGTGCACTGTTCAGCACCGGGCTTCCTGCCGGACGGATGTGAGAAAGATCGTGTCCAACGCCTCCTCTGCGCTTCATCAGCTGAACCTGCTCTTCGTCAATTCTCATAATTCCACCGTAAGAGTCTGCGGGTTTCCTGTGTCCGATAACAAAACAGTTTGAAAGAGAGGCAATCTGATAATTATTGCCAATACCGGTCATAGGACCGCCCTGTGGTATTACATATTTAAACTCCCGTAAAAGTTCATATATCTCCTGTTCGTTCATTGGGTTCGGGAACTTCGCCTCAACTCTTGCAAACTCTCCGGCAAGACGCTTGTGCATATCATCCGGAGATACCTCGTATAGGTTACCATATGAATCTTTCATTGCATATTTACCAATCCATACAGATGCGGCAAGTTCGTCCCCATTGAAGTATCTAAGGCTGGAAGCCATAGCCTCCTCGTAGGTATATGTTTTCATAGCATAAATTTATTAAGGAAAGAAAAAGCCGAGGGATCGCTCCGTCGACTTCTACAAAAATATACTAAATAGATCTATTAAGCCTTTAAAACCTTATATAGTTATCAACAGGTTAATTAACAAGGCTGCTATTTAAAACGCGGCTATCTTATTGATTTTGTGCCTTTATCCAGGCTTGATTTCTCCCAATAAGACCCCATCCGTCCAAAGAACCGCGTACTTTGAGTTTTCCGCTTTTTGAATCATAGGAGATGGTGCAGCTGTAGATCTTTCCGTCCAGTGGGTCCAGGATGGTCCCTCCGCTGAGCTTATCTTTATCTGCCTTCATATTTTTTATAAAGGTGAGGCCGGCGACAGGTTTGTTTTTGTCTGCTCCGGTACATTTATCGCAAAGTCTCTTCGGGTCGCCAGTTAACAGAGTCACAATGACCCCCTCGTAGGAACCGCTTGGTGCCTGGTAGATGTTCACAAGGGATTTTTGCCTCCCCTCCTCATCTATTGTATACCATTTACCAACAATTTTATTGATCTGAGAATACGCCGACAAACTAATCAGCATAAATAGCACCGATGTCAGAATTGTAATCTTTTTCATTTTTTTAATGTTTTTATACCCTCCGAAGATAATAATATTTTTTTAACAACAGTTCATACTGCAGTTGGTACAGTGCCCAAACTCCCCCCGGAGTCTTGACTCCACAAGGTCGCTCAGACGAATTCTGAGCTGCTCGTTATTTATATTCTCCAGAACATCATATACAAACGCAAGTTGTTGAAGTAATTTTGCCTCCTGCTTGCCTATTCCGCGAGATCTCATATAAAAAAGAGCATTATCATCCAGCCTTCCGCTGGTTGCTCCGTGAGAACATTTCACATCATCTGCATATATCTCCAGCTGGGGCTGAGCATATGCTTTTGCCGACGGCGATATCAGAAGATTGTGGTTTGCCTGGTATGCCTCTGTCTTTTGGGCATCCTTAGCGACAACTATCCTGCCTGTGAAGGTTGCTCTCGATTCATCGTCCAGAATCCCTTTAAAAAGTTGTCTGCTAATGCAATCCGGCACAAGATGGTTCATTTGTACATTTGTCTTGATTGTCTGCTTTCCGTCAACCAGATATACACCGTTGAGTTCACATACAGAGCCTTTGCCGGCAAGCTTAACATTAAAATCGTTTATGAGTATTGCTCCGTGAAGGGTTACCACATTTATTCTTATAAACGCATCCGACTCAACATTAAGATCGAAATTAACAGTATGTTCTGAGTTGTTATGCTCGTTCTGCATAACCACAATATTCACCCGAGCACCCGAGCCGACTTTAATCTTAACATACTCCTCCGTTTTAAAACTATCCAGAGTAAGAGTGTGTGTGCAGAGAAGAATATTGGATTCGGTGTTGCTTCCAAAAACCAAATTGTTTGTAAAGGTAAGATCCTCTGTATCGGCAGAGTCTCTGAAGCTTATAATCTGAACATTTTCCGAAAGTTGACAATCGTCGTTAACAACATAGTCAAACCCCTTCTCTCCCTTGGATGCAGAGATAGAGACCCCCTCACAAGGGTCTATTCTCTCCCTTAAGACCCCGTTTGTAACGAAGGCCTGAATAGTCTGCGGCAGAGGAACCCGGCATCGGAACACCTCGGGAATTTCAGGTGTGTATTTGAATTTACTCTCAATCATAATCTAGGCGTTTATCAGCCAGTCATAGCCTCTCTCTTCAACCTCGAGAGCAAGCTCCTTACCGGCTCTCTTTATTATTCTTCCGTCATATAGCACGTGCACAACATCCGGCACAATGTAGTCCAGAAGACGCTGGTAGTGAGTAATAACTATAAAGGCGTTATCTGCTCTTTTAAGTTTATTAACCCCGGCAGCAACAACTCTTAAAGCGTCTATATCCAAGCCACTGTCGGTTTCATCAAGAATAGACAATACCGGCTCAAGCATTGCGAGCTGGAAAATCTCATTTCTCTTCTTCTCTCCTCCGGAAAAACCAACATTGACACCTCTGCTTGAGAAGGAACTATCCATCTCAACAACTGCCATCTTCTCCCTCATAAGCTTAAGGAACTCGGCAGCAGAAATTGGGGGCAGGTTTCTAAACTTGCGCTGCTCATTGATCGCAGTCTTCATAAAGTTAACATTGCTCACACCGGGAATCTCTACCGGGTACTGGAATCCCAAAAATATACCATTCCTGGCACGATCTTCCGGAGAGAGCTCCAGCAGGTTTGATCCTCTGAATGTTATCTCTCCCTGAGTCACCTCAAATGTATCCCTTCCTGCAAGCACTGCAGATAGTGTGCTTTTCCCCGAGCCGTTCGGCCCCATAATAGCGTGCACTTCACCTGCATTAACAGAGATGTCAATCCCTTTTAAAATCTCCTTCCCGTTGATGGAGGCGTGCAATCCTTTTATCTCTAACATATCGATTAAAATTTTCTCATTAATTGTTTTCTCTCCACTGCTTTCTCCACATTGTAAATCCAAAAAACGCAAGCACAAGATAACCGGCACTTACCATTGGCAAAAAAACCATTCCCGCTAAAATATAGAGCGTAATGTTTGTAACATTCACTGTAAACCAAGCTGCCCAACACTCAAGTTTTTTCTGAGCAGAGAGGTATTGCGCGGTTAAAATTGCCATAGTGACAAACGCGTCCAGAAACGGTCTCTGTGCCTGAGAGAAGATTGATGGAAAGAGGTCGTCAATATAGGTAAGTACAAAGCCCCACACTGCTGCCAGCACAAACAACTGAACAACAAAGTAGATTCTTTTGGTATTGCTCATAAGTGTCACCTTGAGCTGATGGATGCTGTTCTCCTCTCCGCTTCTAGGATGAGTCCACCTGTAGTGTCCGTAAAAATTTATTATAAAGGAGATAGGTTGAACCAGCATACTCGAGTATAACCCCTTTTGATAAAACAGGATAAAGAGCAGGATGTTGTAGAGATACCCCATCCAAAAATTGGCAACCTTAGCCCTGGTGGCAAGATAGACACAGGTGAGACCTGAGGCTACCGAAAGAATCTCTATCAGCGAAACACCTTGACCGGCTATTGAAAATATTATATTATCTGTACTAAAAAGCTCAAACATCTTTTATATCTCTAATTTTTATCCTTTTACCCGACACTACCCTCGAGAGTAATCTGTAACAGCTTCTGTGCCTCTACCGCAAACTCCATCGGCAACTGATTGAGTACCTCCTTGGCATATCCGTTAACTATGAGGCCTACAGCATCTTCGGGGCCGATTCCCCTCTGAAGACAGTAGAAAAGCTGATCTTCACTTATCTTAGAGGTAGTGGCTTCGTGCTCCAGAATTGCACTGTCATTTTCATTTTCAATATATGGGAAAGTGTGTGCCCCGCATCTGTCTCCCAGTAAAAGAGAGTCACACTGAGTGTGGTTCCTTGCATTATCTGCATTTGGGAGAATCTTGACTAGTCCTCTGTAGCTATTCTGACTTACCCCGGCGGAGATTCCCTTGCTTACAATTCGGCTTTTTGTGTTTTTGCCGATATGTATCATCTTCGTTCCCGTATCTGCCTGCTGATGGTGGTTGGTTACTGCAACCGAGTAGAACTCAGATGATGAGTTGTCTCCTCTGAGAATTGTGCTTGGGTACTTCCAGGTTATTGCAGAGCCTGTCTCTACCTGAGCCCAGCACAGTTTACTATTTTCCCCTTTGCAGATGCCTCTCTTTGTTACAAAGTTGAATATCCCCCCCTTACCGCTTGAGTCTCCGGGATACCAGTTCTGAACGGTAGAGTACTTCACCTCGGCATCCTTCATAACAATAATCTCTACAACTGCAGCGTGAAGCTGATTCTCATCTCTCTGCGGTGCAGTACACCCCTCCAGATAGCTTACATATGAGCCCTCTTCGGCAACAATAAGTGTCCTCTCAAACTGACCTGTCCCCTTTGCATTTATTCGGAAATAGCTCGATAGCTCCATTGGACATCTCACCCCTTTTGGTATATAGCAGAATGAACCGTCGCTAAAAACTGCCGAGTTAAGTGCCGAGTAGTAGTTATCTCCGTATGGAACAACTGTCGCAAGGTATCTTTTAATAAGATCCGGGTAGTCTCTCACAGCCTCAGAAAAGGAACAGAATATTATCCCCTTATCTGCAAGTTGCTCTCTGAATGTTGTTTTAACCGAGACAGAGTCAAAAACGGCATCAACTGCAACCCCGGAGAGTATCTTACGCTCATTTAACGGGATGCCCAGTTTTTCAAATGTAGCCTCAAGTTCCGGGTCAATCTCTCCCCCCTCAACCATCTTTTTTGGAGCAGAGAAGTATATGATATCCTGATAATCAATTGGAGGAATTTTCAGATGAGGCCATTGGGGCATTTTCATTGTTAGCCATTTACTGTATGCTTTTAATCTAAACTCAAGCATCCACTCCGGCTCTCCCTTTTTTGCAGAGATGGCTTTTATGATATCTTCATTAAGTCCTTTTGGGAAACTCTCGTGTTCCAGCAGGGTCTCAAAACCGTGCTCATATTCGGACTCCGTTACTTTTTGAATTATGTCGTTTTCGCTCATAGTGGCGCAAAGTTATATCTTTTTAAACTATTTTTGCATACAAATACATTCGATATGGCTAAAATTGAAAGCAAAGGTAAAGTGCCAATGGTTCAGGAGCTTTTTCTTAATTTCGGGTTAACTCCCAACAACGAATTTCTCGCGGACAACACCGGATTTACCTACTCCTCCTCTCATAAAGTGATGCTTGAAGGGATTGATTTTGACCTTATCTATACCCCGCTGAAACATCTTGGTTATAAGGCGGTGTTAAATGTGCTTGGCCCACTTTACGCAGGAGGTTTTGAACCTGAATCTCTATCTGTGAGAGTTGCCCTCTCAAAAAGATTCTCAACCAACTCTATTGAAGAGCTATGGAGCGGAGTTGTTGCTGCTTTCAAAGAGCACGGGTTGCAAAACATAGATCTTGATCTACTCCCATCTGTAACCGGACTTACAATTAGCCTTTCGTCACAGGGAAAACAAAAAAACGAACTCTTTGTTCAACGCCCGCCGTGCAAATCCTCCGATCTTCTATGTCTTAGCGGTGGGTTAGGTGCTGCATATTTGGGACTTCAGATTCTTGAAAGAGAGAAGATGATTTTTGAGAAAGATAGCACGCAACCACAACTTGAAAAATACAAATTTGTTCTCCAGGCTTATCTTAACCCCTATATAGACAAAACTCTTTTTGAGACAATGAAGAGCGTAGGAGTTTTTCCAAGCCGGGGTGAATTTGTCGTGAATGGCCTTGCAGACTCTGTTAAGAGTATCTGCCTTGCAAAAAACCTTGGCGCTAAAGTGTTTATGAATAGAATTCCGCTGGCTGCAGGAGCAACAGAGGTTGCCACAGAGATAAACATAGACCCTGTAACAGCTGCTCTCAACGGCGGAGATGACTATAAGTTCCTCTTTGCTGTTCCGCTTGAAAAACACGAAGTTTTGCAAAAGGAGTTTCCTCAGCTTGATATTATCGGACACCTGTGTGACCCTCAGGCAGGCGCACTATTTGTAACTCCTGACGGAACAGAGCTTAACCTAAAAGCTCAGGCTTGGGACAAATGAGACATTGATGTTTCTCAACTCTAAGTAACTGAGTAGATCTGTATTAAGTGATACCATATATTTTGTTGAAAAGAACTCTACCGCAATCCTGTTGTCGTAGTCAAGGAACTTAATGGTAAGAGTTGTCTTCCCCTTGTTCTGTTTAATAACCTTAAGAAGTTCATTTCGAAAACCCGGAGTTACCATCTTTACCGGAACATTGAGAGTTATCTCCTTTATGAACTCCTCTTTTGTGTTTGCAAGATGTCTTATCCTCTTTACTTTGAGCTCATAATCTACCGATTTCGCCTCCTCTTTACTTGCAGATGAGAATCCGAACCTTGGAGAGATAGAGCACTTTAGAATCAGCGGAAGATTAGGCTGCATATACTGCATAAAGGCCTCATAATCTTTTCCGTAAATTGCGAAGTTCAAAGATCCGTTAAAATCCTCAATCGTGAAATTTGCAAAGGGCTTCCCGGAGCTTCTGGTATAAGATATCTTAACAGAGGTGACAATTCCGGCAATTATAATCTCCTTACCCTGCAGGGACTCCTCTTTAGGTGCCTGTGCCACCATATCTGAAGCATCTGCAACGGTGCAAGAGGTAAAGTTTTTTACCTCAAAAGCAAACTGATCCAACGGATGCGCCGAGAGGTACATCCCCACAAGCTCCTTCTCTTTTTTGAGAAGTTCGTGCATATCTACCTCAACTGCTGCCGGAATCTCCGGCGGTACTAATTTTACACTTTCGCTGGTTCCAAAAAGGGAGCTGCCACCGTTGACTGTGTCTGTCTGAAACCTGTTGCCGTAACGGATAAGTGCGTCCAGAAAGAGTTCATCTCTGTTGGTTGTACCCAGATACTGCGCTCTTTTTATCGGTTCAAAGCTATCAAAACCTCCGGCGTAGATAAGTGATTCAATTGTCTTTCTGTTTACCACTCCAAGGTTTATTCTCTCAATAAAGTTGTATATAGAGCTAAATGGTTCCCCACTCTCCTCTCTTGCCTTTACTATGTTCTCTACTGCGGCAGAACCTACCCCTTTTACGCCGGCCATACCAAAACGGATATTTCCCTTTTTGTTTACGGTAAAAGTATCTATGCTCTCGTTTACATCCGGGCCAAGAACCTCAATCTTCATCCTCTTGCACTCATCCATCAGTTTGCTAAGCTCATCTATGTCATTGAGGTTTCTGCTGAGTGTGGCGGCCATAAATTCCGGCGGATAGTTTGCCTTTAGATAGGCTGTATGGTATCCTATAAGGGCGTAGCAGGTGGAGTGTGACTTATTGAACGCATATTGGGCGAAGGCCTCCCAATCTTTCCAAATCTTCTCCAGGATATCCTCCGGATGTCCACTCTCCTTTCCCCCGGCTATAAACCGTTGCTTAATAGTATCCATTAGAGCTTTATCCTTCTTACCCATCGCCTTGCGAAGGTTGTCTGCATCTCCTTTGGTGAGCCCGGCAATCTTCTGTGACAGTAACATCACCTGTTCCTGATAGACAGTAACGCCATAAGTAGAGGAGAGAACCTCCTCCATTACAGGAAGGTCGTACTCTATCTGTTTGAGACCGTGTTTTCTATTGATAAAATCGGGGATATACTCCATCGGACCAGGCCTGTAGAGTGCGTTCATTGCGATAAGATCTTCAAGCCGGTTCGGTTTAAGCTCTCTGAGCCATTTTCTCATTCCGTCACTCTCAAACTGGAAGGTGGCAACTGAGTCCCCCCTGCTAAAGAGAGCGTAAGTCGCCTCATCATCAAGCGGGATAGCATCTATATCTATATCTACTCCCCTGGATTTTTTTATGTTTACAATTGCATCTTTGATTATGGAGAGAGTTCTCAGCCCCAGGAAATCCATTTTAAGCATTCCAACCTTCTCTATCTGAGACCCCTCATACTGAGATACCCATATCTTCTCGCCGGTCTCCTTATCGTTTGCAGTGGTTATTGGGATATACTCCCGAAGGTCGTCCCTTCCAATTATAATAGCACAGGCGTGCACCCCTACATTTCTTACAGTACCCTCCAATCTTCTGGCAAACTCAAGCGTCTCTCTTACCAATGGCTCTCCATTATTGTATGCATCTGCAAAATCCGGAACCAGCTTAATACAATTGTCAATTGTAACCTCTACTGTATCCCCTTTTTCATCGTTGGGAAATCTGATGGGAACAAGTTTGGCAAGTCTGTCAGACTCGGCAAGAGGAAGTCTCTGAATTCTGGCTATATCACGAATTGCACTTTTAGCCGCCATTGTTCCGAAGGTTATCACGTGAGAGACGTGGTCTTCGCCATATTTCTGCTCTACATATTTGAGAACCTTATGTCTTCCGTCATCGTCAAAGTCGATATCTATATCGGGCATAGAGATTCTGTCCGGGTTTAAGAAGCGCTCAAAGAGGAGATCATATTTTAGGGGGTCGATATCTGTAATCCTAAGAGAGTAGGCCACTACTGACCCTGCTGCAGAACCTCTGCCCGGACCAACGGCAACCCCCATATTGCGGGCAGCTGCAATAAAATCCTGGACAATAAGAAAATAGTCCGGATAACCCATAAACTTAATGGTTGCCAGCTCAAACTCTATTCTCTCTCTGTGCTCATCATTTAACTCTTTGTATCTGCTGATTGCTCCCTGATATGTTAGCTCCCGCAGATAGTCATTAGAGTCGGCAAAGGTTTCGGGGATTGGGAAATTTGGCATAATTGGTTTTGATCCAATCTTATATGCCTCTATTTTATTTGCAATCTCAATCGTATTCTCAAGAACTTCCGGGATATCTGAAAAGATTTGAGCCATCTCGTCCTGCGTCTTGAGGTACTCCTGTTTAGTGTACCTAAGCCTGTTTGGGTCGTCATAATCTGCATTGGTGGTAAGACAGATAAGCCTGTCGTGAGCCTCTCTGTCGTCCTGTGCTACAAAATGGACATCATTAGTTGCAATACATTTAATTCCAAGATTCCCGGCAATCTCGAGAATTCCTCTGTTTGCATTGCACTGAGCTTCAAAAGTAGTTTGGTCTGCACCGGGAACATCTGTTTCGTGTCGTTGGAGCTCCAGATAGTAATCATCTCCGAAAAGGTTTTGATACCAACTTGCCGCCTCCATAGCCCTCTCCATATTGCCGGCCAACAGAGCCTGGTTAACCTCTCCTCCGAGACAGGCAGAGGTGCAGATAAGGTTTGACCCGAAGCGCTCCAGCAGCTCCCTGTCTATCCTGGGCTTGGAGTAAAACCCCTCTATGAATGCGTTAGAGCTTAATTTTACAAGATTCTTATATCCTTCATAATTTTTGGCTAAAAGAACCAGGTGATAGCTCCCCTGATCTTCCTTCCCCTTTTTGCTAAAACGAGAGCCCTTTGCCACATAGACTTCACAACCTACTATTGGCTTGACATCAGGATATTTTGATGCGCAATCCAGGAACTCCTTTACTCCAAACATATTCCCGTGATCTGTAATAGCGAGAGCTATCTGCTTGTCATCAGAGGCTTTTGCGAAAAGTTTCGGTATAGATGCTGCACCATCAAGTATTGAGTAGTGAGTGTGAACGTGCAGATGTACAAAAGCCATTGTTAGAGGTGTTCCTGAATTAAACTTAAATTTTATTAACTAGTTTTCTGTCTTATACCAGGGGCTCTCCGGTCATCTCTGCCGGTGCCGGAATTCCCATCATCTTCAATATTGTAGGGGCAATATCTGCGAGTTTTCCATCTTTTACACTCTTAACATCTTTATCGATCACAACAAATGGGACAGGATTGAGTGAGTGGGCAGTGTTTGGAGAGCCGTCCGGGTTAACTGCATTGTCTGCATTTCCGTGGTCTGCAGTAATGATGATTGAGTACTCATTCTCTAAAGCCACTTTTACAATCTCTGCGACGCAGTTGTCTACCGTTTTGATTGCTCTCTTTATTGCACTAAAGACACCTGTGTGGCCGACCATATCTCCGTTGGCAAAATTCAGAACAATAAAGTGATGCTTTTGACTCTTTAGCTCTCTTACCAACTCCTCCTTAACCTCCAGGGCGCTCATCTCCGGTTGAAGATCATATGTTGAGACCTGGGGTGACCTTACAAGAATTCTGTTTTCATTTTCAAAAAGCTGCTCTCTTCCTCCTGAGAAGAAAAATGTCACGTGGGCATATTTCTCCGTCTCTGCAATCCTAAGCTGATTTTTCCCCGCAGCAGATACCACCTCGCCTATGGTGTTTACAAGATTATCCTTGTCGTAGAGAATGTGCAGCCCTGTGAATTTTTCGTCGTAAGGAGTTAGTGTTGAGTAGTAGAGCGGAATCACATCCATATTCGGAATTCCGTGATTCGGTTGGGTTAGAACTGTTGTAAGTTCACGAGCCCTGTCGTTGCGGAAGTTAAAGAAGATGACTGCGTCTCCCTCTTTGAGGGTTGCAACAGGCTCTCCGTCTGGGTTAACTGCCACGTGTGCTCTTATAAACTCATCGGTAACACCACTCTCATAGCTCTTTTGTAAAGCTTCAACTCCGCTGGTAAAGCTCTCTCCCTTTCCATACACAAGCAGGTCGTAGGCCTCTTTTACCCGCTCCCATCTTTTGTCTCTATCCATTGCGTAGTAGCGACCAATTATTGAAGCCAACCTGGCACCATTTTGCGAAAGATATTTTTCCAACTCCGAAATATATTTTACTCCACTTTTAGGATCGGTATCCCTACCGTCCATAAAGGCGTGGACATAGACTCTCTCTAATCCTCTCTCTTTTGCCAGATCCAGAAATGCATAAAGATGCTCCATTGCACTGTGCACACCTCCATCGGACATAAGCCCCATAAAGTGGAGAGCCTTGCCGCTGCTCTTTGCGTAATCGTATGTATTTTTAATTTCGGTGTTATTGTATAAAACCTTGTCTCTACAGTCTTTATTGATTCTTACCAAATCTTGATATACAACCCTTCCTGCCCCTATATTCAGGTGCCCCACCTCTGAATTTCCCATCTGCCCCTCAGGCAGACCAACATCCTCTCCGCACGCTTTAAGCAGCGAAGTCGGGTATTTTGCACGGATAGCATCCATATTCGGGGAGCCCTGAACATAAATTGCATTCGAGCTGTTTTTTAGCCCCTCTCCCCATCCGTCCAATATCATTAAAAGTACCTTCTTATCCATAATTGTATTACATTTGTCCATTAATATCCCGCAAAAATAGACAATTATGCCCAGAAAGAAAAATCAAAGCAGAGAAGGTAAGAACCGCCCAACTAAAAAGGGAGGAGCAAAACAGCCTAAAGCGGAGATAACCGGAAAGGTTATGATGACCCGGGAGGGGTATGCATTTATTGCAACAGAGGTAGTAAACAGTGATATATTTATTCCTGCAAGAAAGTTAAGGGGAGCGCTTCACGGAGATCTTGTGAGGGTTGTATATTCTGATAGAAAAACCGGAGGATCCCGCAGGGAGGGAGAGGTAATTGAGATTGTAGAACGCTCAAAAAGACCATATATAGGGGTATTGCAGATTGTGGGAGATCAGGCCTGGGTTATCACCGAGGGAAAGAATATGCCGTACGACATAAGGGTTGAGATTCAGGAGAGCGACAAAGTTCACAACGGATTTAAAGTAGCGGCAATGGTGGATGACTGGCCAAGACGCTCAGATGAACCAATCGGGCACCTGATTGATGTTCTTGGAATGCCGGGAGACAATAACACAGAGATGCACGCAATTCTCACTGAGTTTGGTCTTCCATATAAATTTGACCCCAAGGTAGAGAGGGAGGCAGAGCAGATTCCCGATGAGATAACTGCACAGGATATAAAAGAGAGGCGAGATTTTCGCGGAGTTACCACCTTTACCATTGACCCTACAGATGCAAAAGACTTTGACGATGCCCTGTCGTTAAAAGAGCTTAGCCCGGGTAACTGGGAGGTTGGAGTTCACATTGCAGATGTAACCCACTATGTTAGACCCGGAACTACATTAGATAAAGAGGCTCTGGACAGGGGCACCTCCGTATATCTGGTAGACAGAACCGTACCTATGCTGCCGGAGAAGCTCTCCAACAGATTGTGTTCGCTCCGCCCAAGAGAGGAGAAGCTCTGTTTCTCCGCAGTATTTGAGATGGACGAAAAATCCAGAGTTCATAAAAGATGGTTTGGCAGAACAATCATTAAATCTGACTACCGCTTTGATTATGAACAGGCTCAGGATATTATTGAGACTCAAAAAGGTCCGCTCGTAAACGAGATGCTTAAACTTCACCAGCTTGCAAAGCAGCTGCGCGAAGAGAGGTTCCGTAAAGGGGCAATAAGCTTTGAGAGACCGGAGATGAAGGTAGAGGTAGATAAAGATGGAAAGCCAACAAATATCATTCAAAAGATAAGCAAAGATTCAAACTGGCTTATAGAGGAGTTTATGTTACTTGCAAACAGGGAGGTGGCTACTCTAATCGGCGGTAAAGAGGCCGGCGCAAAGGCAAAAACATTTGTTTACAGAATTCACGAAGAGCCCAATATAGATAAGATTGAGGCTTTCCGCTCTTTCATAAGCCATCTCGGTTATACAATGAGGCCGACCAAAAACCCGAGAGAGCTCTCAAGCGAGATCAACAACCTGCTTGCAACAGCAAAGGGGAAACCGGAAGAGGGCTCTATAGAGATTATGGCTCTGCGCTCTATGGCAAGAGCCCGCTACTCTACAGATAATTTCGGGCACTATGGGCTCGCTTTTGATTACTATACACACTTCACCTCCCCTATTAGGAGATATCCGGATATGATGGTTCACAGAATGCTTGCCCACTATCTGGATAAGGGAAAATCTCTGGACAAACAGAGTTATGAAGATAAGTGCAAGCACTCCAGCGAAAGGGAGCAGCTAGCCACAGAGGCAGAGAGAGCCAGCATAAAATATAAGATGGTTGAATTTATGCAGGATAAGGTTGGTAATATCTATGACGGAAACATCTCCGGGATTACCGAGTGGGGAATGTTTGTGGAGATTGCAGATACTAAAGTAGAGGGGCTGGTCTCCCTAAGAGACATTAAAGAGGATTATTTCGCCTTCGATGAGGAGAGCTTCTCTTTGACAGGCAGGCGGAGCGGCAAAAAATTTGTACTCGGTTACCCTGTAAAAATTAAGGTAATTAAGGCAAACCTTGAGCAGAAGCAGCTGGACTATGCCCTTATGTGGGACGATAGCTGGAACAACGAAAACCCCCAACCTCAAAATGAGAGATATGAGCAGACCGATAGATCTTCCAGAAAGAGAACCGGAAGCTTTTCAAGAGGAGGCAGAGGTTCGAGAAAATCTAAAAGCTAAACGAGATACCTGCCATAAAGGCGGTAGATCTTAATTTATAAAAACGCTCCGTAACAGAGAGCTCTCCGGCGAACTTATACCGAAACTCTCTGTTATTGAAAAGGTTTGTGAGCTCAGCAAAAATTTCCCCCTTTTTAATTTTAACCCGACATTTAATATCGGTAAATGGATAGAGGTAGAATACCCCTTTAGTCATTTCGTTAAAGTATAGCGCGGAGTTGATAGCCAGTGAGGTCTGCTCCGTTAACTTAATATTAATCTTAGCGGTAGGGCTGAAAGAAGCAAGAGAGGACCAACTTGCAATTCCGGAGAGAGACTCTCTCTGTTGAAGCAAAAAAGGCGCCGTGAGCTCAACATCTGCAGTGGAGAAGAGGGAGAACTCCACAGTTGGCACAATAGAGTAGCGGTTTAACCTCATCTTGGTAAAGACTCCCTGCTGAACTAGATTAGACTCCGTAAAACTAAAAGATGTTTTAACCCCTATTAAGAGAGGAGTGTCAAAAAAACTTTTCGACAAACTCAGTGTGGAGGAGAGCGATTTACCTGAGTTTTTTTCAAAAATGTCACCTCTTAATATAAAATCCTCCATATTAAACGACTCTCCTTCCATATAATCTACATAAGGAAGTGTTTGGTTTTTTAATTTATGATAGCTGACAGTGCCTGACAAGTTGATTAACTTTAGCGGATTGTTGTAGACTCCTCTTAAAAACACAATATTATCCCTGCTCTCTGCCAGCGAACCTGCCCCCTCTTCAAATGTACGGTAACTCACCATTCTCCGAACCGGCTCAACTGAGGTTATCTCCGAGAATCTGTTTGAACTCCGGTATCCGCCCGACCCCTCCCAAAAAGAGGAGATTCTATATCTCAGATTAATGTCCGGAGCCAATCTTAGTGCGCCGTTCTGTATCTTAAGCGGGAAAGTTAAATTTACTCTTTTCCCATCCTTATCATATGCGATGGCAGGCGATATGTAGAGATCTGTCAAGCTGAGCGATCCCACCCCAGTGGTAACCCCATCCCGTGAAATATCACTAGCCGTCTCAAGCTCCTGATAGCGAATATTTGCTCCGGCCGACAACTCTGCGGTTATGCTGCCTGCTCTTCTGGTGTAGCTTAGATTGTTCACAGACAAGAGCTGAAATAGGGAAACATCTTGAAAAACACTCTTTTGCGGCACAACGTCATCCCATACTACTAATGTTTGCGGCATCTGGCTAAGGTATGTGTTTGAGCTCAATTTAATCAGAGAACGATTCATCGGCTTTATCCAGGTTATGATCTCCGAAGCCTCATATTGTCTTAATGTAGCTTTAGATTGTAGCTCTCTTGTTCCAGAGATTGCTGTGTGGTTGTTTTCAAACCTACCTTTAAGGTTAACCCTGTTTTGCAAAAAATATTTGGAAGTGTTCGCTTTGACTGTTAAGTCCAGATCCGGTCTGTTTATGATACCGGAAAAAGAGCTACTCTCTCCCATCAATCTTTTTACTCCATCCCCCAGAATATACTCTGTCCACTCCTGTTGCTCTCTCTCTTTCTCTTCATAGATATAGCCTATCTTAAGCGAAACCTCTGTGCTCTCACTCGTGTTAAAGAGCGTATTTGCAGAAACATACCCACTCTTGTTAAAAAGCGCCCTTTCGTCTCCAACGGCAGGCATAGAGACTCCGGTTACATTAACCAGGTTTACATCTTCGCTCTTTAGCAGTTGTGTCTGAGCTGCAGCTCCCAGAGTGTGAATTTTTAAATCTGCGGCAATCTCTTTGCCCCGGTTATTGCTCCGCAAAGTATTCATAGATTGCATATCGGGAGAGAACCGAAATAGTAAAAGACGACCATCCCACAAATAGTCTGGAACTCCGGCAGCAATATCTCCTGCCGCCACCCATCTCGCCTTAGCTTTAGGGTCCAGCTTAATATTAATTGCAGAGTTTTCTGACGGCACAAAATCTTTTAATGCCTTAACAGGTTGGTGGTTTTCAAAAATCTGAACCATAGATACAATATCCGGCGGGAGATTCTTGGTTGCTATTGAGTATCTGCCATCCAACATATTCTTTCCGTCAATATAAAAGGCGTTGATAGGCTTATTGTTATATAGGATTTGCCCACCATCTGCAACCTCTACTCCGGGCAGCCTTTTAAGCACATCCTCAATACTCACATCTCCCTCCTTTAAGAATCCTCCGGTGAGATAGTTGAGAGTATCTCCCTTAACGGAGACTTTCGGAGCTACAACCTTGACCTCATTAAGTACTATTTGCGAGCTCTCCAGGTAGATGGTGAGATCTTTACCAGGGTGGCTGTTTAGGGTCTGTTTAAATGGTTTGAACCCCAATGAGGAGATATCCAATGCCCAGGGAGGGGCACTCCTGGCTGTAACAGAGAAACCTCCTGTCTCATTTGTAAATGTGTATCCAATCACTTTGGCTGTTAATGTATCCTTAATGGTGACCCTCGCATTGGATATACCTTTACCATCTTCCATATTAAGGACTATGCCCTTGATTATAAAAGGAGTAGGTGTAGTAACCATTGTTGTCTTGACCGTCTCCTGTGCGACAACATTGCCAAACAAGAGAATCATTGCCGAAACGGTAATCATAACGGTAAAAACTCTGCTCCTCATTCTTAACTATTGTAACTCTATGGAGTTCATTACTCTTTTGGGAATCTGGGTCTCAACCCCGTTCTCATCGACCACGGAGAGTATTGTCATTCCCTGTGAGGTGATTGAGCCTTTTATGTCCTCTACACTTTTTCGTTTAATCTGCAGGTATGTTTTTCTATCTGTCTCGATATATCCGGACTTGTTACTCTCAAGCGGATTAACAATTTCCACCTTGGGAACAAGGTGCACCACCCCAATACTTTCAAAAGTAAACTCTTTTGCAGAATCCTCTGCCTTTAGTATTAACCCGGGAAGCCCTGTGAACTTCCAGGGACCATCCATTGAGGGAATCTCAGGCGTATACCACGCTTGCCACTCCCTTCCTCTGAATGTGCATTTGGCTCCGTAACAAAAGTAGCTGCCAACGGTAAGAGTATCGTCCGTAAGATCCCACTCCACAGAGTCCATACGGTCTGTATACCAATATTTCTGAGTTAAAACCTTTGAGAAAACAGTTATGTGGCCGGAGCTGTAGTTTTTTATTATCCTCTCCTGTATCCCCTGCTTCATCCCTTTTGTACCAAGAAAAACCTCCTCGGGAGATAGGCCTCTCGCTGTTAGAGCCTCCTTTGCAGAATCCAGTAAAAATGTCCGGCGACTGTAAAAAACCGAGTGATTCCTTCCTGCGTCCAAATATAAAAGATCTTCACTCCGCCCCTCTCTGTCTGCAAAGTTTTTTGCCTTATACCTATACATTACCCTTATCTGCGCAGAGTCTTTTTCCTGCGAAAATGCGCTGCAGGCAAATAGTAGAATGGAGAGTATAAAGAGTGCTCTTTTCATTATCTCAATGGCTCAAGTTCAACAGTAAAGTGCCTCATAATAGGGAGCTCTTTTACAATTTTATACCCCCTGGTTATGCTCTCCCTGCGTTCAAAAACATTTCTGAGCGAGGCGGCAATATAGTCCATATGGTTGTTGGTATATACTCTTCTTGGTATTGCAAGCCGAAGCAGTTCCAGTGATGGGTATCGGTTCTCACGAGTAACCGGGTCTCTGTCTGCCAGAAGCGTTCCAATTTCAACCCCTCTTACACCACCCTCCAGATATAGCTCTACTCCGAGTGTCTGAGCCACATACTCCTGTTGAGGAACTTTTGTAAGGATCTTTTTTGCATCCACAAATATTGCGTGACCCCCTGCGGGCCTCTGATAAGGAATGCCATACTCATCCAGTTTTTTGCCAAGGTATGCCACCTGTGAAATCCTTGTCTGAAGATAGTCAAAATCTGTCCCCTCTTTGAGCCCCTGGGCAAGTGCGCTCATATCTCTTCCGGCCATTCCTCCGTATGTAATGTAGCCCTCAAACATAATATTATACATCTGACAACCCTTCCAGTCCTCTTCGTCTCTAAAGGCGATAAAACCGCCTATATTTACGATGGCATCCTTCTTGGATGACATTGTCATAAAGTCTGCGTGAGAGAACATCTCCCTGCAGATATCCACAATACTTTTACTCGCGTAACCCTCCTCCCTGGTCTTGATAAAGTATGCGTTCTCTGCAAACCTTGCAGAGTCAAAAAGCAGTTTAACCCCATATTTTTTTGCCAGTGCAGATGTCCCTTTAATATTCTCCATTGAGACGGGCTGACCACCAGCCGTATTATTGGTAACAGTAAGAACAATACACGGAATCTTCTGCTTCGGGTATTTTTTAAGTACATCTTCCAGTTTATTAAGGTCAATATTTCCCTTAAACGGCAGCTCTGCTGTTGTATCCTTTGCAACATCCACAGTACAATCTACTGCGTGAGCCTTGCGAAACTCAATATGGCCCTTTGTGGTATCAAAATGGGAGTTTCCGGGAAGAATATCTCCCTCTTTTATTATTGAAGAGAATAGAACATTCTCTGCTGCCCTGCCTTGATGTGTAGGTAAAAAGTAGTCAAAGCCTGTAATATCTTTTATGCTCTCCTTTAATTTGTAGTAAGATCTTGCCCCCGCATAGCTTTCGTCTCCCTCCATTATTGCTGCCCACTGTTTGTCACTCATAGCTCCTGTTCCCGAATCTGTAAGAAGATCAATGAAAACATAATCGCTTTTAAGATTAAATAGATTATAATGCGCCTCTTTTATCCACCTCTCCCTCTCTTCTCTTGTACTTTTGCGAATGGTTTCAACCATTTTAATTTTGTAGGATTCTGCGAACGGAAGTATCATTTTATTATATTTTTTTTAGTGTAAGAACAAAGTTGATAATAAATTGGTATAAAAACAAAAAGAGTGACCATTTTTTGGTCACCCTTTTTTCGCTTTATAACTTTATAGAAGTTTTATCTGCTTTTTATCTCACTCTTTTTTGAGTTGATCTTGTTGTACAGGTCATAAACAAGTGGCGTTGCAATAAATACCGATGAGTATGTACCGATTATTACACCAATGATAAGGGCAACAGAGAATCCTCTGATAACCTCTCCTCCAAACAGAGCTATAGAGATCAATACTACCAGGGTTGTACCTCCGGTGTTTACAGTTCTTGATAGGGTGCTGTTAAGGGCATCATTGATATTCTCCTTCAGATCCCGTTTTGGATATAGTGTCCTAAACTCCCGTATTCTGTCAAAGATAATCACTGTGTCATTTATTGAGTAACCTATTATTGTAAGAATCGCGGCAATAAAGGACTGATCAACATCCAGGCTGAACGGCAGCAATCCGGTGAATATTGCGAAGAAGCTCATAACAAATATTGCGTCGTGAGTCAACGCGACAACACCGCCTGTTCCCCAGGTCCAATTGCGGAAACGGGATGCGATATAGACAAATATTGCAATTAGAGCAATTATTACCGCAATAAAGGCATCTCTCTTTATGTCATCTGCGATTGTAGGACCAACCTTCTCCGAACTTACAATTCCGTTAGGGTTATCTGTAGTTGCGGTGAACTCCTCAAGGGTAAGCTCTTGTGCAAAAAGACCTTTCAATGCATTATATACTTTGCTGTCAACTAATGCATCTGTCTCCTCAGAGTTGTCGTCAATCATATATTTGGTTGTAACCTTCATCTGACTACCGCCACCAAACTGTTTAACTTCAACAGAGCCTTCGAACTCTTCAAGAAGGGCTGTTCTTGCTTCTGCCGTTGTAACTTCTTTATCGAACCTTATCACATATGTTCTACCTCCGGTAAAATCAACTCCGTAAGAGAATCCTTTTACGAAAATAAAGCCCAGACCAATAATTGTAACAGCTATTGAGAACATATAGGCCTTTTTGCGAAGTCCTACAAAGTCTACCTTAGTATTTTGCAGGAAGTTACGGGTATATTTGTTGTCAAATGTGATGTTTTTGTTTTTGTTTAGCCTCCAGTCAAAAACCAGTCTTGTTATAAAGATTGAGGTTATTAGAGAGGTTATAATACCAATTACCAATGTTGTTGCAAATCCCTGAACCGGACCTGAACCAAAAATGGCCAATACCACACCAGTAATAATTGTGGTAAGGTTACCGTCCACAATTGCAGAGTATGCATTTTTATAACCATCGGTAACAGCCAGCCTCAAAGCCTTGCCGCCCCGAATCTCCTCCCGGATCCTTTCGTAGATAATTACGTTAGCATCCACCGCCATACCGAGTGTAAGCACGATACCGGCAATTCCAGGAAGGGTTAGAACCTCCCCAAAAGAGACAAGGGCTCCAAACAGGAAGAGAACGTTAGTAAGTAGAGCAATGTTAGCAACCAGACCGGCTCCGTTATAGAAGGCGATCATATATACAAGCACCAATAGGAAAGCAATCACAAATGAGATAAGACCTGCATTGATGGACTCACTTCCAAGGCTTGGCCCTACAACTGCCTCCTGAACTATTCTGGCCGGGGCAGGTAGCTTACCTGACTTTAGAACGTTTGCAAGGTCATCTGCCTCTGTTATGGTAAAGTTTCCAGAAATCTGTGAACGACCACCGGTAATTTCGGAGTTGACCCTCGGGTATGAGTAAACCATTCCGTCAAGAACTATTGCTATACATCTGCCAATATTATTTGCAGTCATATTCGCCCAAATTCTTGCACCCTCTGCATTCATTGCCATATCCACCTCAGGTGTCCCGCTTGTGTTTCCGAATGATTTGTTTGCATCGGTTACAACCCCTCCGTCAAGAGGAGCTTTTCCGTCTCTTGTGGTAGCTTTGATTGCTACCAGTTCAAAAATAACTCCTGCATCATCAATTGGTTTAACGGTCCACATCAGTTTAAGATCTGCAGGGAAGAGGGCCTCTATCTGCGAAGATCTTAACCAGGCACCAATCTTAGCTGTATCTCTGTAGTGAGCTCTTCCCACACACGGGCCGGGGACAAGCTGACCTTGAGCAACATTAGGGTTTAGTGCGAAGAAGAGAGGATTCTGCTCTGCAAGCTGTGCATCTGCACCCGAAAGAGAGTCTGTAGATTGAATTTGAGTCAATAACTTATCTGCCTCTGTTTTTGCAGAGTCTGCAACTGCAGCCATTGTTGTTGAATCTACAGTTCCATCCGGCTCTTTAGCCGCGTCAATCATCTCTTTAACAGCTCTGTTTGCCTCTGTAAGGTATGTATAAACCTCTTGGTTTTCGTATGTTTCCCAGAACTCCAATGATGCAGTTCCCTGAAGAAGCTTACGCACACGAGCCGGCTCTTTAACTCCAGGTAGTTCAACAAGAATTCTTCCCGTTGTTCCAATTTTCTGAATATTTGGCTGGGTAACACCAAACCGGCGTATACGATTTCTTAGTACATTGAATGAGTTAGAGATTGCGCTCTCTGACTCTTCGCGGATAATGTCCAGAATTTCGGTGTTTGATGTCTCGGGTTTGATTCTGTCTCTCATCTCATAAGTCCCGAATACCTGAGACATTCTTTGACCGGGAGCTACCTGATCCCAAGCCTCTCCAAAGAGAACTATAAAATCTGTGCGCGCGGGTGAGAGATTAGATTTTGCAACCTTAATAGCCTCAAGAAACTGAGGATTAGTGCTATTGTTCGAAAGAGAGGTTACCAACTCCGGAACACTTACCTCCAACATCACATTCATACCACCTTTAAGGTCAAGACCAAGGTTTATCTCCTTCTCTTTTATCTCTTTGTAGGTAAAGCCAAGATAAACTTTTTCTGCTGTTATTGAGTCGATATAGTATCTCTCCTTAACCCTGTTGAGTGAATCAAGATAAAAAGCCTTGTCCAGGTCTGAAACTAATTTGAAAGAGGGAGACGTTTGCTCCAATTTAACCGCATTTGCGGCATACTCTTTGGCTTTACTCTCCTGATTTCTTGTAGCCCAGGTGAATGACAGCTGGTATATACAGGCTAAAGCGATTAAAATTGCCACAAGTCTGATGGCGCCTTTATTTTGCATGGATTATTTTGTTTAAATTATATAATTCAACGAAAATTAGAGCACAAAAGTAGTATTTTTTCCCAAAATATAAAGAAATTAGTACTTTTGTTACATAATATATTTCCCAATGTATGAAAAAGTCTATATTCTTGCCTTTGGTTCTTATGCTTATAGGTTTTCCTGCGGCAGGACAGATATTGACAGATACAAAACTTGAAAGTGCAGAGAGGCTCCGAAGAGGTTACCGCTTCAATGAGGCAATTGAATTATTCAAAGAGATTTTAATGGAGAGCAGTGACTCTCTTACAAGTCATAAAATCAATTCTTTAATCACAAAAAGCGAAAACGGGCTCAATATGCTTCAGTATGCTTCTCATCCTGTTGTTACGGGAAGGGCGTCAATTCCTCTATCCGATTTCGTTTTGTACTATCCGGGCTTTAAAGATAGCGCCTGGGTTAAGATCCCCTCTAAGCTTGCCGGTTCTGTAGATAGTTTGGCGCTGAATTTTCCTAACGCAATCCTGCTAAGGGAAGGAGAGAAGACAATTCTTTACTCTGCTCTTAATAAAGAGGGTAATTTGGATATATACAAAATACGAGAAGTTGATGGCAATGTTTGGTCTATTCCCGAACCGCTTAACAACTTGATTAACTCATCTGGTGACGAACTTTTCCCCTTTTTGAGCCAAGACAAAAAGCAGCTTTTTTTTTCATCTACAGGTCACTTTGGAATTGGTGGTTTTGATCTCTATGTAAGTTATTGGGATGAGAGCACAAACGACTGGGGGTTACCCCAAAATATGGGATTTCCATACTCGTCGGTTGATGACGACATTTTGCTAATTCATAGTGAAGATGGGCTTAACACCTATATCTGCTCCAATCGCAACTCACGCTCAAAAGATTCAATAGATATATACCGATTTGACTTTGAAAATACTCCCGTAAAAAGAGCCCTCACATCAATTGCCGAGGTTTTGGAGATTGCTGCATTAAGAGTACGCAAATCAACAGAATCTACACTGGAGAGTGCAAAAAAAGAGGTTATGACCTCCCCCGAAACAGAGGAGTATAAAAGGATGATAGTAGAGGTGAGGCAGATACAAAATGTTATAGACAGCACAACCAGAGAGATATCTGCAAACCGAATGCTATACAATACAGTAGCGGGAGCAGAGGAGAGGGCAAAACTTGAGAAAAGAATCTCTGATGGGGAGCTCTCATTGCTGGATATGCAGTCCAGATTAAGAGCAGCAAACCTTGTAGTTCAAAAACGGGAGATGGAGTTTCTAAGCAAGGGGACCATTATGCCTCGTAACGAGGAGTTTTTCCGCGACGATAATAAAGCGACTGCAGTTAATGACACTCTCGAACCTTTTATTCTCAATCCAAAAAGCTTCGGAGACTTTCCTGAGATAACTATTCTGGAGCCTGTCGAGATTTTTGATTACTCTTTTGGTATTGGCGAAGTGGCCGTAATGGCAGAAGATCATACTATTCCGAATGGATTGGTATACAGAATTCAACTGTTCTCTCTCTCTAATCAAGCCGAGCTTAAATCTTTCAAAGGACTTAGGCCTATTTTTGAAAACAGGAGTCCGGCAGGAAGATGGATATATACTGTGGGGCAGTTTTATAATTTTGCGGAAGCCTCGGAAACTCTCTTAAAGGTAAAGAGTGCGGGATTTCCATCTGCCTTGGTTGTCGCATACGAAAACGGAAAGAATATTACAGTACGGCAGGCCAGGATTCTTGAACAATCTATAGACTTGAGTGTTACATACCAGATAAAGATTGAGGGTTACCCTGCAGGTATGCCTCAACCTGTCCTGGAGATAATCCGGGGTAATACAGAGAGAGATATTGCAAAGAAGGTTGTTGAAGGGAGAGAGCTCTTTTTGATTGGCCCATTTACAAACAAGCAGGAGATGGACAAAATTGTTCTTCTGCTTAAAGAGATCGGTGCAGAGGGAGTTACCATAGAAGAGATTAATAAAGTTGAACCAAAATAGTCACACCATATGACACTGATTATTACCTTAATTTTATTGGGAATTTTGCTAATAGCAATTGAGCTTCTCATTATTCCCGGTTTCGGTTTTGCCGGAATCATCGGTCTTATTTCAATAGCAGGAGGTATTATACTCTCATTCACAGAGTTTGGTCAGGTCACCGGACTTTTGGTTCTGGGTGGAGTAATCGTCTCCCTGTCTATATTTACCTGGTTGATTCTCAGGTCTGGAACCTGGAAGAGGCTCACTCTTAAAGACAGTATAAGCTCTAAGGTAGACACTAACCCTTCTGACAAGGGTCTTGAGCCCGGAGCAAGAGGGGTAACACTAAGCCGCCTTTCACCAATGGGTAAAGCCCGGTTCACAAATATTGATACAGAGGTTCTTTCGCAGGAGGGGATAATAAATAGTGGCACTCAAATTGAGATAACTCGCATTGAGGATAGTAAAATTATTGTAAAACAGATATAAAAATTATGGAAAGTATTACCGTATTTCTTGTTTGGATAGGTATCTCCCTTGTGGGACTTACAATCCTTTTGTGGTTTTTCCCCGTAACACTTTGGTTTCAGGCGCTTATCTCCGGCGTTAAAATTTCGCTGCTTCAACTGGTTTTGATGCGATGGAGAAAGGTTCCTCCCGGAACAATCGTTATGGCAATGATCACAGGAACCAAAGCAGGGCTTCAGTTAAACCCCAACGAACTGGAGGCTCACTTCCTGGCTAAAGGAAATGTCTCTAAGGTTGTCAATGCTCTAATTTCTGCCGACAAGGCAAATATTGCGCTCAACTTCAAGATGGCAGCAGCCATAGACCTTGCCGGTCGTGATGTATTTGAAGCAGTGCAGATGTCGGTTAACCCTAAAGTGATTAACACCCCACCCGTAACAGCAGTTGCAAAGGATGGTATTCAGCTCATTGCCAAAGCAAGGGTAACGGTTCGTGCAAACATCAAACAACTTGTCGGGGGAGCAGGCGAAGAGACCGTTCTGGCCCGAGTTGGTGAAGGTATCGTATCCAGCATCGGATCTGCAGAAAGTCACAAATCTGTTCTGGAGAACCCGGACTCAATTTCAAAAGTTGTTCTTAATAAAGGCCTTGACGCCGGTACCGCATTTGAGATTCTCTCTATTGACATCGCCGACATAGACATCGGAAAAAATATCGGAGCTGCTCTCCAGATGGATCAGGCCAATGCAGATAAAAACATTGCACAGGCCCGGGCAGAGGAGAAACGCGCTATGGCTGTCGCTCTTGAGCAGGAGATGAAAGCCAAGGCACAAGAGGCAAGAGCAAAAGTTATTGAGGCAGAGGCTCAGATTCCGCTTGCAATGGCAGAGGCATTCCGCAGCGGCAATATGGGAATTATGGACTACTATAAATTCCGCAACATACAGGCCGATACCGAAATGCGCGAAAATATTGCCAAGCCGCAAAAATAAAATCACTTTTGCGAAAACGGTGTCAGCACGGAAAATTCTCCCCAACTTCGTTGGGTCCCCTCCATCTTCTGGAGCCAATGTTTTCCTTTGCTGACACCGTTTTCGCAAGCATCTGATTTACTATCGGAGATTCAATATTTGTCACAAATCAAAAAGAGTTGTAGCGCACAGTAAGTTATTTGCAGATTAAAAAGAATTTGTATCTTTGCACTCCCTGCTATAAAACGCAGGGTTTTGGTGAGGTGGGTGAGTGGCTGAAACCAGCAGTTTGCTAAACTGCCGAACTCGTAAGGGTTCCGGGGGTTCGAATCCCCCCCTCACCGCCAAAGAAGACAAAGCCGGGCAAACGCCCGGTTTTTTGTTTCCGGTAAGTGCAAAGCTTGCTTTAGCACGAAGACGGAAACAAAAAAACTTATGCGCAGCATAAGGCTTTTTCTTCTTTGAAGCACCCCCACTCGGGGAACACCGAACGAAGTGAGGTAATCCCCAAACGCATAAGGCTTTTTCTTCTTTGAAGCACCCCCACTCGGGGAACACCGAACGAAGTGAGGTAATCCCCTAAACCATCTGCCCACTCATAAGGTATTCACACATTCATATTAAAAAACATAACTATCGCAAAAATTGATATTTAGACTAAATATCATAAATTTACAGACTAGAACCGGAGCGACATAGACTGATAGACAGCTTGATCTGTATTCAACTACAAAATGAAAGTATTACGATTAACTTTAAATTTTTACAGCTCCTTTGCTTTTGCAAGCTGGATGATAACGATATTATGTGTAATGATCTCTTATACTCAAGGAATTAATATATTTACAGCTCTTTTTTGGTTTAAAATAATCACTCTTGGAATAATTGTTTACTTCATTAACAACTATAAACGTAATGAATTCTATTATTATAAAAATCTTGGTCTTTCAAAGAAGGTCTTGTGGATTTCTTCACTAACCTTTGATTTTATATTGTTTTTAACACTGATAATAATAACATTACTAGTTAGATGACGAATAAACTTGAAGTTGATGGTGTTATCCTGGAATTCGATTCTAAACGAGTTTTGCAAAATGTATATTTAAAAAGTGAGACTGGAAAGGTTACAGGATTACTTGGAAGAAATGGAACAGGCAAATCTTGTTTAATGAAAATTATTTATGGAGAACTTTTGCCCAATGATAGTTCCATTCGGCTGGACGGAAAACCTATTTATAACGAATTCCGAAATCCGACCGACATAATGTATTTACCACAAGGTCATTTTATTCCTAAATCTTTAACAATTAAAACGATTTTCAAAAACTTCCAGCTTGACTTTTCCGATTTTATAACCGAATTTCCAGAGTTTAAAAAACTATATAAAGAGAGATTTAAAAATTTATCCTGTGGGGAACAACGAATTCTTGAAATCTATTTGATACTTGCTTCAGACTCTAAATTCTGTATGTTAGATGAACCATTCTCACAGATAATGCCATTACATATAGAGACAATAAAAAGGCTGATTTTAAAAGAGAAGAGAGATAAAGGAATCATAATTACAGATCATTTGTATAAGCATATTCTCGATATTTGTGATGAACTATATGTAATTGATGAGGGAAAAACCTATTTAACTAAAGGCTTACAAGACTTAGAGACACTTGGATACACAAGAATTACTTCTGACCAAAATTTCAACTCTATCGAACAATATACTATAACTTAATATGGAAAATAGTTACATAGATGTAAAGAACAAATTAGACAAAGGGCTCACTTTTAAAGTTTCCAGATTCAAGGAGATAATCAAAAAAACCAAGCCCCATAAACACGATGAATATTATGAAATGATTTTCTTAAGTGAAGGAGAGGGCTTTCATTGCATTGAATCCGAAAAATATATGGTTTCAACACCCGAACTATATCTATTAAAACCGGGGCAACTCCATTTTTGGCAATTTACATCCATTCCAAAAGGATTTGTAATCATTTTTAACGCGCGTGAATTTAACCCTGTTAACGAAAAAATATTGATTGATTTGCTCAGAAAAACAGATGACATAACAAGGTTAAGATTTGAACCGGGTAAATTTCCAATGTACCTTTTGGAAGATATTTTTAATGAATATCAGCTCAACTCACAATACTCAAAAGATATTATCCACGGACTTCTAAAAGCACTCTTGGGAAAATTGCTCCAAATTAACGCTCAAAACCCGGCAAGCACCAATCAACCCCAACCGATTTATGACCGATTTATGATGTTATTGGTGAAAGAGTGCCCTCAACTTCATAAGGTGAACCAATTTGCAGATCTATTAAATACAACCCCTCAGAATCTAAACACTATTTGCAGGAGGCACACGGGCAAAAGTGCCAGCGAAATCATCACAAATCAACTATTGTTAGAGGCTAAGAGATATATACTCCACACAGACAATACTATAAACGAAATAGCAGAAATTCTTTCGTTTACAGACACATCAAACTTTGTAAAATTCTTCAAAAGGCACGAAAATAGTACTCCGATACAATTTAGAAATAAGTATTTTCAATAGTACCAAATATTCATCTATATATACCACCACGTTTGTAACAATACTCCCTATTTTTGCTTTATAACAAAAAAGCATAATATGGAAATTCTAATAATTAGCGTAGCAGCATTTGTCGTAGCAATTTTAACTTTCTTTTCTGGGTTTGGTTTGGGGACAATCCTAACCCCTCTCTTTATGATATTCTTTCCCGTTGATCTGGCCATTGCATTAACAGGAGTAGTTCATTTTTTCAACAACATTTTTAAACTAATCTTAGTCGGTAAAAAGGCAGATAAAAGCACCCTGATACGCTTTGGTATTCCTGCTGTTATAGCTGCTATAGTCGGAGCGTGGTTGTTGCTTTATATACCAGATTCAAAACCTCTTTTCTCTTATCATCTGTTTGATAAAGTCTTTGATGTTTACCCGGTTAAATTCTTTATTTCTGTTTTGCTCATCATTTTTGCCAGTATAGACCTTATCCCATATTTTGGCAAATTACAGTTTGGGAAAAACAAGCTCCCTATAGGTGGCGCTTTAAGCGGTTTTTTCGGAGGCCTGTCGGGTAATCAAGGAGCACTAAGGAGCGCGTTTTTAATAAAGGCCGGCCTATCTAAAGAGGCATTCATAGGTACTGCTGTTGTGGTTTCTACTTTTGTAGATTTTACACGGCTAAGCATTTATGCAACAAGGATTACGGCTTCCGGGCTTACAGATAATTTAGCTCTGGTTATTACCGCAACTCTTGCCGCAATTGCCGGTGCATACATTGGAAATAAACTGCTTAAAAAAGTAACACTACACTCTATGCAGATTATCGTTGCTATTATGCTTATCTTGCTTTCACTAGCATTGGCAGCCGGGATTATTTAACTCTCCGGAGAGTATTTTTCCACAGTATATATGCCAGATTAGTATCCATATAGAGACACCTTATTGTAAACAAAATGTTAAACAGATTACTTTCGAAAAGGTTTTTTCCATTAACAATTAAGTATATTTCTTTAATTGCATTTGTTGTTCTTATTGTAACAGGTTTAATGGCATATTCTACAGATGCTCTATTCCTGAAACAACTACGGAGCACTAACCTTGGAAATCTTATTGTGTGGTCATACTGGTGGCCGGCTATAATTATACTGGCAATTTTTTTTGGCCGTATTTGGTGTATGGTCTGCCCCGTGGAGCTCATAACTACCTTTTTTTCAAAAATCGGGCTCAAGCGGAAAAGGCCAAAGTGGCTGCTTTCAGGTTGGGCTATAACCATTTTTTATATCATAATCCTGTTCATTGGAATACAAGGTTTTGCCATTCATCGCAACCCTGCATTTATGGCAATATATCTATTAGTAATTGTTGCCGTCTCAATTATTATCGGAAGCATTTATGAGAAAAATACTTTTTGCCGATATGTTTGTCCTGTTGGATATTTATTGGGACTCTATTCCAGACTTTCATTTTTCGGTTGGAGGGTAAAAAACAGGAGTGTTTGCGAAACGTGTAAAGACAAATCCTGTATTCATAAAAGATATCGGTACAACCTGAATGCTAAAAGTTGCGGAGTAGATTTATATCCCGCAAATATAACAGATAATGCAAATTGTATACTGTGTGCCGGCTGTTTAAAGAGTTGCAACGAATATCAGTCAGAAACAGATGCAAACAGACCCAACCCCGGAATTAGATACATTGGATTTGCCAACGATCTTTTTCAGCTAAATCCGCTTAAAATTGCTGAAATGGTCTTTGTTTTAGTTGTTTCGGGATTTGTTATTTCTGAAATTTGGTCGGAATGGAAACTTACAGACAGCTACTTAAATTACCTTCCAAATTTGGTAATTGAACCACTATCAATTGAGAATAATTTTTTAGCCGGAGTTATAAAAGGGGCTATATTATTTGGAATAGTCCCTGCAATTATTTGGTTAGTGCCTTGGCTTCTTACAACTTTAACAAAATCAAGCATAAAAATTAAAGACTATATTTTGAATTATGGAATTGCTTTTATCCCAATCATTGCAGCTGCACATCTGGATAAGTCAATCCTTAAATCAACATCAAGAGTACCCTATTTTAATTTTCTGTTTGATGATGTAACTGGTTTGTCTACTGCTCAAAAGATAATTGATAACGAAATTTTTATCCCCCAAATACCTTTATGGATAAATATTTGTGTTTCAATCCTAATGACCTTAATAATGAGCGTTGGAATATACTTAAGTTTTAAAGTAGTCCGGCTTCAAAATAAAAAATATGGATTTAATGAATCTCTCAGGCCGGCATATCTAATACCTATCCTATATGGAGGTATTTTTTTAATTATGCTATTGATTTGGCGGTGGAATATGTAAATTTGTAAAGTGTAAATATTAAAATGTCTATTTATGAAGATTGGAATAATTATAGAGACAAAAGAGCCTGAAAAGTCCTGGAATGCCTTTCGTTTTGCTGTAACAGCTAAGAAACAGGGACACGAGGTTAAGGTTTTTCTAATGGGAGAGGCCGTAGAGTGCGAAGGGTTAACTCACGAAAAATACAATGTCGACGAACAGTTGAAAGCATTTGTAAATGTTGGAGGAGAGATACTTGCGTGTGGAACATGCTTAAAATCCAGACAATTAAATGAAACAGAAACCTGTCCCATTTCAACTATGATTGATTGTGTTAATCTTGTTGTATGGGCAGATAAAACTGTAACATTCTAACCCAATCAATTTCAAGACACTTAGCCAATGCTCCCCAAAACCAAATTAAGACTGAGCATTATTTGAAAAGCCTTGATAAACTATCAGAGAAATGAAAACAATTTACAAACTATTTTCGCTCCTGATTAGTACGGAAAGTGATTATAAATCGCTTATCCCTCGTATTATTGTCGGGTTGGTTTTTTTATCGGAAGGGATTCAGAAATTCCTTTTCCCTGACCTGGTTGGTGCAGGGCGTTTCGTTAAGATTGGTTTTGAGAATGCCGCCTTTTTAGCCAATTTCGTTGCCTGTTTCGAAATTATTTGTGGCATCTTGATTCTCGCCGGTTTGCTTACCCGTATTGCTTCTGTTCCTTTGCTAATCATTATGGGCACAGCCATTGTTACCACTAAAATTCCCAAATTGATTAACGATGGATTCTGGACAATGGCACACGATTCAAGAACAGATTTTGCTATGACATTACTGCTTATTTTCCTGATAATTTATGGTGCAGGGAAACTTTCAATTGACTCAAAAATTCAAAAAACCCCCGTATGAAGATAATTATCACGCTCCTAATGATGTGCTTTACAATTGTGCAGGCACAAACTCCCGGCGATTCGGGAGAGTTTCGGTTTATGACCTATAACATCCGGGTTGGTAAAGGGTTGGATCAGGTAAAAAGCCTTGCGAGGATTGCAGATATCATTAACCGTGAGATGCCGGATATTGTGGCCCTGCAGGAGGTAGACAGTGCCACAACCAGAAGCGGGATGGCAGGTCAGGCTCAGGAGCTTGGAAGACTCACCGGAATGCACGCTGTTTTTGCCCCGGCAATAACTTTTGATGGCGGCAAGTACGGTGTCGGAATCCTATCCAGGGAGGAGCCCATATCCATTAAGAGAGTGCCGCTACCCGGCAGCGAAGAGCCCAGAGTATTACTCATTGTAGAGTTCCGCGATTTTGTTGCCGCATCCACACACTTCTCCCTTACCGAAGAGGACAGAATTATCTCTGCTGAAACTCTTAAGGCAGAGGCGAGGCTCTTTGATAAACCGATGTTTGTTGGCGGCGACTTTAATGCCCTCCCGGGCTCAGAACCAATAATCTCCATAGGCCGGGAGTTCCAAACCCTCTCAGACACCACACAATACACATTCCCAGCCGATAACCCCACCAGGTGCATAGATTACATATTCGCCAAACAGAAGAGAGACCTAAAATACAGAATCACTCAAAAGAGAGTAGTCCCCGAAGCCGTTGCTTCAGACCACAGACCGGTAATGGTGGTGTTAACCAATTTCGGGCGTCAATAATGACATTGGAAAAGGCCTTTATGGTCTATTCTGTTTTTAACTGACCACAAAGCAAAAGGGCGACTAAAATTTCTTTTAGACGCCCTTTAAAATATTTATTGATTATAAAAGCCTACATACCATCACCGTATGTTACTACAGGGATAAAAGAGAATGCTGCTTTATTGTTTGCAATATTCAGCGTTTCGTCATAAGTGCCGAATTTCAGTTTCAACTGAGTTACAGTTGCCGGAACTACAAGTGTCAGCTTAAGGTTTACACTCATATCGTGGTATGCATTGTATAGCTTGCTGCCATCGGGAAGTGTGATTGTAAGGGTGTTTTTGATAGGAACTACCGTAGGGAGTCCTGTTATTGAAACCTCTACATTTTTACTTGTAGACCAGTTAAAACTATCCGGAACCTTGGCATCGGCAAGCTTGGTTTTATCTTCCGGCGTCGTTCCGGGATCCGGAAGGTTTTGCTTAATACAAGACAAAAGGCCAAGGGTTGAGATAAGTATGATTAGGACTATATTTTTTGTTTTCATCTTTTCCGTTTTTTTAATTACCGATTCCGTTAATAGATCTTAGAGGCATCTCTGTAGCCCGGCAGATTCATAAACCAATCCGGGAATTGAACTCCGCCGGAGACTGCCCACTCCGTAAAATGTAAGTGTCCAAGATCAATTGACACTTTTTCAATAGGGTAGTCAAATCCCTGAATTATATCTACTGCCCAGGGAAGATTATTTGAAGTCTTGTAGTACCTCCCGGTAGCAGGATTTGAAGTGTCGTCTTTTGTTCCAAAGAGCCCTGTGCTGGCAAGTGAAGATGGATATCTATTCGGCAGATGTACCTCTTTACCTCTCTCCCGGTTGATAATCATATACATATTGAAAAGAGCCGGGTTTAGCTCTGCAAGCGTAAGTGTTCCTCCGGCAGGGTTAACCCCATTGTTTATAAAAGTTGTTACCACCTGTTTACTCTGAGGCATAATGTAAGGTGCAAGGCGCTCTGTGTTTATACCTATGCCAACTCCCGGTTTTGACATCAGGTTAAAGAAGTTGTCAAACACAACAATGTTTGCATATGTTTGTCCCGACTCAGCACCATTTGAGGCCATAGTAAATGACCCCGGGGTGTTGCCGGCAACTTTTGACACCTTGTTAGGTGCAATCCCATCAAGCTGGTATGCCATTCCATTGTTGTAAATGGCTCCCGATGCTCTGAGCATAAATGTACTTATAAGCTCAACAACATTTCCAGATCCGTTAGTAACAGTGTTAAAGTTATACCCAACTACAAGATCATTAAAATCATAGTCCCCCTTGGCAGGCCAGTTATCTTCAAACGCCAGAGAACCAAACTGTGATAGTCCCGGATAGTAGCTGTTATGTGAGCGGTAAGGGTCATTCGGATATTCGTCCTGTGTGTCCGGAACTCCATCTCCGTCTGTATCGGTTGGAACATTCAGCGGTAAAGGGTTACACGAGTTCGCCGGATTCGACCAGTATGTGCCGGGAAAAATATAGTCGTCAGATAATACTCTTCCGTTACCCCCCTGCCCCAAATAACTTACCATTATTTTGTAAAGAGATGTTGAGTTGGCAATTGCCGCAGGGATTGGAACGATAAAATTTACTACACTGTTGTTTGTAACAACAAAGTCATATGAATAAAAAGTAACCAGAGTTCCTTCAAAAGATGTCCCGGGGGATGATGCATTATAAGGAATATAGGAGACTCTTACCCCCCTTGAAATTGGATCTGTTCCGCTTCCGAGTCTTGCTTTAAAGGTGATGTTTCCAGATCCCACCTTCATCCAAGGTGTCTTAATGTAGGTGTCATTGATACTGGAACTGTTTGAAATCATCTGAGTCTTAAGAGAGTAAGATCCGGAGATAACCTCCGAACCAGAGGATGTATATTGCTCGTAATCTAGAAAGCGCCAGCAATTACCTATTTCAATTGCGCTATTGCCCGACTCTGCATTGAGAGTCAGTTGTTGCGCGAAAACTCCTGAGGATAGCCCCAAAAGAATAATTGTCAAATAAATATGTTTCATTCTCATTTTGAAAAATGTTTTCTGTGTCTTTATAAAACTTTGGTGTTATTAAACAAGCTTAAATGTTTTTTGTTCAAGCATTTTATCAAATGTTGTAAATTATTACAATTTTGCAATAAAACATAGTAATAATGCTTGTGATTTCAAACTAAAGGCTCTGTTTGACAACAACATCCTCTTGTAATTAATCATATATTCCACAAATATATGTATTAATATTAAATTGCAATTTTTTTGAATAGTAAATTAAATCCGAATTTAATTTTTTGGTTTTTTGAAAAAGATGTATACCTTTGCAATCCCTTTCCAAAAGGGACGCTCTTTTAATTTTTTCGGGGTGTGGCGCAGTTGGCTAGCGCACCTGCTTTGGGAGCAGGGGGTCCTCCGTTCGAGTCGGAGTACCCCGACACAAAAGCGGCTTGATTATTCAGGCCGCTTTTTTCTTATTTTTATTTTTAGTAGTTATGAAAATTACCACTCTTACAGACAATGTCGTAAATAGAAGAGGGCTTTTGGCTGAGCACGGTCTCTCAATATATCTGGAGGTCGACAACAAAAGGGTACTATTTGACACCGGTCAGAGCTCCGTTTTTTATAAAAACGCAATTGAGTTGGGTGTAAACATCTCTCTTGTAGACTATTTAGTTTTAAGCCACGGTCACTACGACCATACAGGAGGAGTTTCCACTTTTTTAGATAAAAATACTTGCGCAAAGATCTTTGCAAAGAGAGAGACTTTTCTCCCCAAATACAGAGGTAAAAGATACATTGGGATTGATCCGGGAGTTAAGATTCCGGAAGATAGAGTTGTATATACCGATGGCCTTTTTAAAATCAGCGAGAGGTTTTTTATTGTTTCTGGACCGATAATGTCAAACAATGCTTCATCCTCAGATTCCGAGGGCTTCAATTGTGAAGAGAACTGCTCTTTAATAAAAGACCGATTCCTTGATGAACAGTATCTGGTTTATCTGGGTGAAGATGGGCTCACAATCATCACAGGCTGTTCACATCTTGGTATAATAGAGATAGTCCTGCAGGCAACAGAAATGTTTAAGATGCCCGTAAACACGATAATTGGAGGGTTTCACACCTCCCAAATGGCCAAAGAAGGTGTAGATAAAATTATTGAGTCTCTATCCAAAATCTCCCCTTTAAAAATTGGAGTTTGTCACTGTACCGGACAGGATGCATACTGCCGTTTTAAAAATGAGCTGAATTGTAAAGTCTTCTACAATTATTGCGGGGAAATTATCAATATATAGTACAATTTCACTATCTTCATAAATTAATATTGTAACCCCGATTTCATAAAACAGATTAAATGACCCGCTCTTTTGTGACTCTCTCATTTGCAACTCTCTTTTTATGCACATCTTTGTTCGTAAGCTCTTTAGCTGCGCAGGAGAGTAAAAAGAGTAACCCGGAGTTCAGCTTTGGTGCAGAGGTGGTGAGCAGCTATATCTGGAGGGGTCAGAACTACAACCATACACCTTCGCTCCAACCTTGGGCAGAGCTCTCCTGGAGAGGTTTTACTTTTGGAACCTGGAGTGCCTTCCGGGTTACAGGAGATGGAGATGATGAGATAGACCTCTATATAGCAAAAGAGGTAGGTCCACTTACCATTGCACTATGGGACTACTGGTCCTACAGCAAAACCAACCCCGGGCAATATTTTAATTACAATCCCGAAACAACTTCTCATATGCTGGAAGGGCAGGCAATCCTCTCTTTTGGAGAGGAGAACAGATTCAATTTTTTATTCAGCTCAATATTCTATGGGTCTGACCCCTCAAAGAGTATCTACGGGGAGGCAGAGTATATCAAAACATTTGGAAAGAATCAGTTATCGCTATTTACAGGTTATCAGTTTAAAGGGGAGTACTACCACTCATCCCCCGGATTTGTCAATCTTGGATGCACCTATCAACGGCAGATAGCGGTAAAAGAGAATTTTACTCCATATGTTTCATTATCATTTGTTGTAAATCCATCTGCCGGAAGCACCTATTTTATAGCTGCACTAGGTTTTTGATTTTAAAAAGCTTGTTATGAGAAAAAAGGCAGGAATTAACTCCAGATTATTGCAGATTATCGCCTTTGCAGGGATAAGCTTTCTTCTCCTTTTTGCCGCAATTTTAGTACTTCAGAAGCGTCAGGCTGATATGATTCACAAAGAGTCCCTGGAACAGTTTAACCGGGAGGTCTCCTCTATCATTAATCTTAAAAGCACCGGACTCCGTCAAATTGCATTTGACTATACCTATTGGGATGAGTTTGCTTCAGTAATGCAAACCGGAGCAACAAATGAGTGGTTTGAAGATAATATCTCGACCATTCTCTCCTCCTACGGATATGATTATGTATCTGTTTACGATAAACATTATAAGCTTGTTTATGAGTATGGGGTTGAGTCACAAAATTTAAGTAAAGTAGTTCCTTCTGAAGTTTTTTCCGGCCTTAATGAAAAAAAGCTTTTGAACTTCTTTATAAAAACAAAATCCGGAGTAATGGAGATAGCATCTGCATCTATACATCCGACATTTGACAGAGACAGAAAAGCCACGAAGCCATCTGGTTACCTTTTTATAGGGAGGCTCTGGAACAGTGATTATATAGGAGCTCTCTCGACTCTAACAAATTCATCTGTACACTCCCTTGAGTTTTCAAAAGAGGAGATAAACGAAAATTCCCATAAACTTAAGAGCTCCTTCTCTTTTACCGACTGGGACGAAAAGAGGATAGGAACTCTCTGGTTTATTCGTGAAAGTCCTATAGAGGCCCTCTACAACAAAAGCTGGGTCTATATGTTCTTTATCCTGCTTCTTTCTATGTTGATAATCTGGTTTTCTTTGCGTTACTCAATTAGAAAGTGGGTGATAGGGCCAATTAATCTTATAGAACTCATCTTAAATAAGGAGAGTATCAGTGACATTGTTAAGCTCAAAAAATCTTTTGGAGAGTTCTCCCAAATAGGAGTTCTGTTTGAGAGGTACATAACCCAAAAAGAGGAGCTCCGGGAGGCAAAGGAGAGGGCAGAGAGGGCAGATCTGCTAAAAACACAGTTCCTCTCTAACATAAGCCACGAAATAAGAACACCCGTGAACGGAATTATCGGATTTTCGGAACTTCTCAAAGATGAGACAATAACAACGGAAGAGCGAGAGGAGTATATCTCTATAATACAGAGTGGCGGGGAGAGAATGATATTGCTAATTAACGACCTCATTAATATGTCAAAAATGGAGTCAGGAGAAGAGGTTATAGTTGAAAGCACACTATCCCTGACCAGCCTTTTTGAGCACCTCTTTAACTTTTTCAAACAAGATGCCAGCAAAAAGGGGCTCTACCTTAAATTTGCAAATACGGGTGCTGACCTTCTTATCTCTACAGATCGGGAAAAGTTGTTTATCATATTAAATAACCTCATTAAAAATGCAATAAAATATTCCACCAGCGGGACAATAGAGTATGGGTACAAAAAAGAGGGAGATATCCTAACCTTTTTTGTTAAAGACCAGGGAATAGGAATCTCCGATAACCTTAAGGATATTGTTTTTGATCGTTTTATTCAGGGTGAGTCAAATAAAAACAAAAATTATGACGGGCTGGGGCTGGGCTTACCTATTGCAAAGGCCTACACAGAACTTCTTGGAGGTAACATTTGGTTCGAAAGCGAGTATGGTAAAGGGACAGCGTTTTACTTCACCCTGCCTTATAAACTGTAATTAAGATTAGTTTAGACCAATAGTTATGTCGGATAACTACTTGCTTCCGAAGCTCTTCATAAACTGAACCCTCTCAAACTTTTCCGGATTGTCTATATTTGTATAGTTGAGTCTTCCTTTGAAGTCAGAAATATTTTTGAACCCCTGGGAGTCCATAAACAGATGAAGGTCGTCAATTGATTGTCTTATAGCATCTGCTCCCTTTTTATATAGAGCCGTACACATCTGGGTTGTGGTTGCACCTGCAAGAATCTGCTTAATCACTGTTGTGCCGTTGTGAATTCCGGTGCTTGCAGATAGGTCAATTCCGGGAACCAAGGCAGATATTATGCCCATCCATCTAAGTTCGCGCAGAGACTCCTCAGGATATGAGAATGCATCAGCAGGGAATATCCGTATTCTTTTAATATCGATATCCGGACTATAAAAGCGGTTGAACATAACTACCCCTTTGGCTCCGTGTGCTTTAAGCCCGTTTACAAAACCCGGAAGATTTGTGAAGGTGCTGGCAATCTTTACCGAAACAGGAATTTTAATCTGTTTCGAAACCTGAGCAACAACATTTAGATACTCTTTTTCTACATCTTCCGATTTTTTATGAATATTAAGCGGGAGGGAGTAGATATTGAGCTCCAATCCATCTGCACCTGCGCTCTCAATATCTTTTGCAAAGGCTGTCCACTCTCCTGTTGAGTAGCAGTTGATACTTGCAATTACAGGGACTGAAACGCTCCTTTTAACATCCGATACCAGCTTAAGATATCTGTCAATTGAGTTCTGGCGAAGATAGTGATGCAGATAGTCTGCAGACTCCGGATAGTCGTGTGATTGAGACTGCAGAAACTCTGCCTCATTCACAATCTGCTCTTCAAAGAGCGATTTTACCACAATAGCCCCGATTCCCGCTTTCTCAAACTCTACTACTCTGTCCAATTGTGCGGTGAGTCCGGAACTTGCTGCCACTATCGGCGAGGTTAGGGTCAGACCCATATAATTTACAGAAATGTTTGACATAATATGTGGTTTTAGATTTTTTCAAATATCTTTCTAATGCTAACCTTATCTTCAATGATTGCTCTCAAGTTTGCCACCGGAATACGCTCCTGCTCCATTGAGTCCCTGTAACGAATTGTAACTGCGTTATCTTCAAGACTCTGGTGATCAATTGTGATGCAGAATGGTGTTCCTATCGCGTCCTGCCTGCGGTATCTCTTACCGATGCTGTCTTTCTCGTCATATTGACAGTTGAAGTCCATCTTTAGATCGTCCATTATCTTTCTGGCCACCTCCGGGAGTCCGTCCTTCTTAACCAGCGGTAAAACAGCCAGTTTAACCGGTGCCAGGAATGGAGGCAACTTAAGGACCACCCTCTCCTCTCCGTTCTCCAGTTTCTCTTCGCAGTATGCAGATGAGTAGACTGCAAGGAATGTTCTGTCCAAACCCACAGAGGTCTCTACCACATAAGGGATATAGTTCTCATTGGTCTCAGGATCGAAGTACTGCAACTTCTTTCCGGAGAACTTCTGATGTTGTGACAGGTCAAAATCTGTGCGGGAGTGTATCCCCTCCAGCTCCTTAAAACCAAAAGGAAACTCAAACTCAATATCGGCAGCAGCATTGGCATAGTGTGCCAGTTTTTCGTGATTATGGAACCTGTATTTGTTGTCTCCCAGTCCCATTGCCTTGTGCCAGCGAAGCCTGGCCTCCTTCCAATGCTCAAACCATTTTATCTCCTCTTTAGGACGCACAAAGAACTGCATCTCCATCTGCTCAAACTCTCTCATTCTAAAGATAAACTGCCTGGCTACAATCTCGTTTCGGAAAGCCTTGCCAATCTGTGCTATTCCAAAAGGGATCTTCATTCGTCCGGTCTTCTGGACATTAAGGAAGTTGACGAAAATTCCCTGAGCCGTCTCCGGCCTAAGATAGATTACATTAGCATCTTCGCTCAAACTGCCCATTTGGGTGGAGAACATTAAGTTAAACTGACGAACCTCTGTCCAGTTGCGGGAACCCGAAATTGGACAGACTATTTCACAATCTATAATAAGTTGGCGTACCGCCTCCAGGTCATTTCTGTTTAGTGTTTCGTTCATCCTCTCCCTCACCTCATTAGCCTTGGCAATATTCCTCAGCACATTTGGGTTGGTTGCGCGAAACTGAACCTCGTCAAAAGCATCTCCAAATTTCTTCTTCCCTTTTTCCACCTCTTTAGTGGCCTTCTCCTCCAGCTTTGCAATATGATCTTCTAAAAGTACATCTGCACGATATCTCTTTTTTGAGTCCTTGTTGTCAATTAATGGGTCGTTAAAGGCCCCAACGTGCCCGGATGCTTCCCAAATCTTCGGGTGCATAAAAATTGCCGAGTCAATCCCCACTATATTTTCGTTAAGACGCACCATTGCATCCCACCAATATCTCTTGATATTATTCTTGAGCTCCACACCCAGCTGGCCGTAGTCATAAACAGCACTTAGGCCATCATATATCTCACTCGACTGAAAAATAAAACCGTACTCTTTGGCGTGTGCAATAAGGCTCTTGAATAGCTCCTCTTGTGTCATAATTCTATTGTTTATAAAACGCGAAATTAGTGCTTTTTATAGAATTTTTATACTTTTGCCTCTCTTATATTCAATTAAATTAACTAAAACTGTTGATGATGCGTAAATTCCTTTTTATAATTATCTCTGTTTTTTCATTATCGTTCGCTTTTGCACAGACTCCGGCTAACTGGAGATTTGAACAAAAAGACAATGGAGACGGAACAATTGACCTGATATTCAAAGCCGAAATTGAACAGGGATGGTATATGTACAACACCTCATTCTTTGAGAACGGCCCTCTTCCCACCTCTTTTGAGCCACAACCCGCAAGCGGGTTTGAATCTGTCGGGAAACTGAAAGATCTCGCCACTGCAAAGAGTAAATATGATAAAGCTTTTAAAATGGATGTACTCATTTTTGAGCAGACCGGCTCATTCGTGCAGACAATCAAGAGAGTTTCCGGCGATAAATTTAAAATTGACGGATTACTCACATATCAGGTATGCAATGGAAAGGAGTGCGTTATGGAGGAGCTGGATGTTACTTTTAGCATATCTGCCACAACAGAGTCAATCCCGGCTGAGGAGAAAAAAGCTGAGGAGTCGGGCAGGGAGTCTTCAACTGACGGTCTTTTAGTCTTTCTCTTAATTGCGTTTGCGGCCGGCCTGGGTGGTGTCGTTACCCCTTGTGTCTTCCCGATGATTCCGATGACAGTAAGCTTCTTTATTAGTGGTTCGGGTAAAAGACGGGAGGGGATAATCAAAGGTCTCATTTTTGGCCTCTCCGTTACACTGATATACACCCTAATAGGAGTTCTTGTTGCCGTGTTCCAGAGTACTGATGCAACAGATGTTATGGGCTCTCACTGGATTCCGAATCTCATCTTTGCTGCCCTGTTTGCAGTTTTTGCAATCTCATTTTTTGGTGCATTTGAGATTACCCTTCCAGGTTCGCTTGCCAATAAAGCAGATGCAAAAGCAGATAAGGGAGGTTATATCGCCTCTTTCTTTGTAGCTTTTGCGATGGTTATTGTATCGTTCTCCTGCACAGGCCCGTTTGTCGGCTCAATTCTAGCCGCCTCTGTTACGGGAGGTCTTGCTTTAAAACCAATCCTTGGAATGATGGCATTTGGTCTTGCCTTCTCTCTTCCGTTCGTGTTGTTCTCCCTCTTCCCCTCTTTAATGAAGAAGATGCCTAAGTCCGGAGGTTGGCTCAATGTTGTTAAAGTCGTTTTTGCCTTTATCCTGCTTGCTTTCAGTTTGAAGTTCCTGGCTTCGGTAGATGCTTACTTTGGTTGGGGTATTATAACCCGGGCGCTATTCATCTCTATTTGGATTGTTATTGCGACTCTACTGGGAGTCTATCTGCTGGGAATAATAAAAACCTCTCACGACAGCGATGTAAAACACGTTGGTCCGGGCAGAATTATATTTGCTATAGCGTCGCTATCTTTTGCAGTCTATTTAATTCCGGGTCTTTTCGGTGCACAACTTTCATCCCTTTCCGGTCTTATTCCTCCCTCTGACGGAAGCACTATTGTTATAAATTCAGGAGCACCATCTGCATCTGCAGGTGTAACTGAATCGACCACGGCTAGTGTAGGTCTATGTGGTGACGCAAAGTATGCAACATCTAAAAACAGAGCTCCTCACGGCTTATTTAGTTATTACGAGGTAGAAGAGGCTATCGCTTGTGCTAAAGAGCAAAATAAGCCTGTGCTGCTCTCTTTTAAGGCTGTTACCTGCAGCGCCTGTAAGGTTATGGAGGCAACAGTGTGGAGTGACCCTGCCGTTTTGGAAATAATTCGCAACAAGGTTGTGCTTGCCTCTCTTTATGTAGATGACAGAACTGAACTCCCTGTTTCGGAACAGGTTACCTCTTCAATTGATGGAAAGGTTAAAAATACTTTAGGAAGGAAATTGAGGGATTACCAGCTTAGTCGTTTTGGTGTCGCCTCACAGCCATATTATGTTCTGATAGACCATAATGGAGAGATTCTGGTAAAATCTGTCGGAGAGTGCTCCCTGGAAGAGTTCCTGAAATTCCTTAACAGCGGTGTTGAGGCCTTTGAGAAAATATCGGCAAAATAGATTCCCTTTAATTAGCGGGTATAAAAACAGTGAGCCCCAAAAGTTATAGTTATACTTTTGGGGCTCACTTTAGTTACTGTTGCCCGATTTTAAACTGTTTTTTTAAATAGTCTCAAAAAGCTCAGCCAGCGGCTTCCTTACTTTCTTAAAAACTACATAGGGATCATCCTGTGATCTGTAGCCAACAGCTCCAATAACTGATGCCGACAAGCCTTTCTCATTAAGTCCAAGTATCTTGTTAAACTCAACCTTATCAAATCCCTCCATTGGACAAGAGTCAATCTTAAGTTCTGCAGCTGCAGCCAATAGTGTTCCAAGTGCAATATATGTCTGCTTAGAGGTCCAAACCTCCATCTGCACAGGAGTGAGTGCTGCCATAAGAGATTTAATCATATCTCCGTAATCCTTTGAATCTTCAAGTTTTAAATTGTTTATATCCGCCCGTAATTTAAGATATCCGTCTACTTTTTCGGGACCTACCTCTAAATAGTTGCAAAACAACAGAAGATGGGATGAATCTGTAATTTGAGGCTGACCCCACGATGCCGCCCTTAATTTTTCGCGAATTTCGGGGTTCTCAATTATAAGTATTTTAAATGGTTGCAGCCCATAAGAAGATGCGGAAAGGTTCACAGCCTCTTTTAAAAGCTCCAGGTTTTCTGCTGAAACCTTTTTAGTTGTATCAAATTTCTTTGTGGCATAACGCCACTTAAGATTATCTATTATATTCATTTTATTACGTTTTTGTATTAATGTTGTTCTTTTTCTGTTTTTATATTATACTGTCCTTAAATTCTCTTATATACTTTTTTGGTCTATCTCTTTAACATTTACCACTTAAGTGGTACCTCCATAACAAGAATTTTTGTTCCTTTAGTAATCTCCATTCTCAACTCATCTGCATTTACAACGGCCAAAGCATCTCGTTTGCTTAAAAGGTAATTTTGAACCTTTACTTCTCCCTCTATAACAAATATATATATACCATTATCTATACTTTTAGATCTATAGTTTTTTACACTCTCTGTGTCAAACTCTCCGAGATAGAACCAGGATTTCTGTTGTATCCAAATTGCGCCGGGATTATTCTCCCCTTTTGGTTGAATTACATTCAGAAGTTGGTTTTTAACAGACTCCGGGTTTAATCTCTTCTGGTCATATCTGGGAGTCACCCCTTTTTCGTTTGGAAAAATCCATATCTGCAGTAGCTGAACATCGCTCTGCGTACTATTGTTCATTTCACTGTGAAAAACACCCGTTCCGGCACTCATAACCTGGATCTCCCCGGCAGTGATGACAGAGCTGTTTCCCATACTGTCTTCGTGGCGCAGCTCTCCTTTTAAGGGAATAGTTATTATCTCCATATTGTCGTGGGGATGTTTTCCAAACCCCTCTGATGGAGCGACAATGTCGTCATTGAGAACCCTCAAGGCTCCAAAGTGAACTCTTTCGGGGTCATAGTAGTTTGCAAATGAAAATGAGTGCTTTGCCTTTAGCCACCCGTGATCAGCTCCACCCCTTGAATCAGATTTTATATAGTTGTATATTGTCTCTCTCTTTTCCATAATATTTTATCTTAAATTATGTTGCAAAGATAATTTCACAAGAGACCCGAGTCAATGTATAATTCCGAGGAGTTAATGTATAATTACCGGTATTTACGAAAATGCTCCTTCTCTAAAATCCGTAAAGTTTTCTCCTGTTGCGCTTTTAAAGAATTTACTGAAGTGGGCGGGGTCATTAAACCCAAGCATATAAGATATCTCTTTTGAAGATAGTGATGTATTAACTCCTTGTCTTTTAGCCTCCAGTACAAGTCTGGCCGCTATCATCTCTTTTGCCGTTAATCCTGTTACATTTTTGAGCACATTGTTAAGATAGTCAGGAGAGAGACCCATTTGTGATGAGTATCTTTTTACCTGGTGCCAGATTTTAAAATTGCTCTCCAACAGCTCTTTAAATTCTCCCACGATGTGAGAGCCACTCTCCATCAATTGAGTGTTTTCTACCTTTTTGGACTCAATATAGTGACTGCACTCGATTAGAAATAACTTTAGCCAGGATGCGACCGATTCGTTTCGGAACCTATCTCTCTCTGTTGGGGGTGATTCAAAAAGAGATGTAATTCTATCAGATATAAGTATAAGTGAAGAGGTATCCTTACCGGCAGAATCTACATAGGGCCTCTCTGCAGCAATATCAAAAAGGGCCAGCATCTTTAAAAATTTTTCTCCAATATTATATCTGCACACAAACTCCTGAGTAAACATAAGTACCAATCCGGTAGGTCTTTGGGGAGTAATAACCTGATGTACCTGTCCGGGTGCAAGAAAGAATATTCTGCCCGGAGTAATCTCGTATCGTGTAAAGTCAACAAGATGGCTTCCCGATCCACTTTTAGCCCAAATTATCGTAAAGAAGTTGTGTCTGTGGGGCAGATCTGCCTCTCCATCTGTTTCATCCCAAATATTCTCCATCTTTTTGTATGCAAAAAGAACCTGCTCCTGATTATTTGTCAGGTCAAAAGAGGGAATTGATCTTTGGTCCGATTCAGTAAAGACACTCTGTTTCATAAATATTATCTCATCTTAAATAATAGCTCGATAATCTATTAGTGCCTCCTTACGACAGAGGTATCTTTGCATTTCTCAAGAAGTGTGTACAGAGGTAGGTTGAAAACAGGATGAATATAGTCCGGAGCAATCTGCACAATCGGCTCCAGAACAAAACGCCGAAGGTGCATTCTTGGATGTGGAACGATAAGAGACTCTTCGTTAATTATCTCATCGTTGAATAAGATTATATCAATATCTATCTCCCTTGATTGGTAAACAGAACGAACCTCCATTGAGTCTCTGTTTTGTGACTTGTCTCTTACTCTTCCGAGCTTGGTCTCTATTTCAAGAATTTCACCAAGCAGCTCCCTCGCGCTCATCGGGGTCTCCATAATAATGGCCATATTCAAAAACCATCTCTCAGCATCAAAGCCCCAGGGTTCACTCTCGTAAACAGAAGATAAAACCATCTTACTTTGAGGAGTGGCAAGTGAAGAGAGGGCTGCAACGGCAATTTTTAGAATTGACTGTGAATCTCCTTTATTGCTCCCGAGAAGAAGTGCTGCTCTGTTCATCTTTTTGTGATAGATTATCGTTAAAATTATGACCTAAAATTAAGATCCGGTCTATTACAGCATTCCCAGCTCAAAGAGTGCCTCTTCGCTCATTCTGCCTTTGTCCCAGGGTGGGTCGAAGGTGAGTTCAATCGCAACATCGTCAATTGATGGAACAGTTGATACCGCATCATAAACATCCTGCAGTAATTCATCAACCATAGGACAGTTTGGTGCAGTTAGGGTCATCTTAATATTCGCCTTTCTATTTTCGTCTACTTTTATCTCATAAATAAGGCCCAGGTCGTATACATTAACCGGTATCTCCGGATCATAAACCTGTTTCAGGGCCATTACAATATTTTTTTCAACACTCATAATCATTTTGTTTTAAGAATAAGCTGCTGCATAGTATTTAATTTGCCGGATCATAGAGAGCAAACCATTCGCCCGTGTGGGAGAGAGATTATCCTGTAGACCTATCTTCTCAATAAACTCAATATCAGCCTCAAGGATCTCCTTAGGTGTTCTGCCGGAATAGACTCTTACAAGCAGGGAGATTATGCCCTTGGTAATAATAGCATCGCTATCTGCCGTGAAATACAATTTTCCGTCAGATATTTGCGCATTAAGCCATACTCTGGACTGGCAACCCTTTATTAAATTACTCTCCTGTTTGGCACTATCCCCTATTATTGGTAAAGATTTTCCAAGCTCTATCAGGTACTCATATTTATCCATCCACTCCGTAAAGATTGAGAATTCATCTACTATCTCCTGCTCTACCTCTTTAATTGTCATAGTCTATATTGTTATTTTACTGTATTTTAATCTCCGTTTGCCTATATCTTTAATCTCTTTCTCTTTAATTAAACATAAGTGACTGATCTACTTTAGTTTCGTTAATTCTGCTGAATTTAAACCTTAATAGCATTTCTACCTTAACATTTTTAATGCTCTTTTGAGTCCGTCTATAAAGAGTTGTGCCTCCTCCATTGTGTTATACATCCCAAAAGATGCTCTTAACATAGAATCCGCACCTAATCTTTTCATTAATGGTTCTGCGCACATAAATCCTGAACGAAGAGCTATCCCCAGTTTGTCCATAATCATAGCTATATCAGATGGGTATGCCCCCTCTGCCGTAAATGAGAAGAGCGGAATTTTTTTATTTGAAACTCCATAAACTTTAACCCCATCAATCTTTGTCAGCTCCTCGGCTAAAAATGCAACTATCTCTTGTTCATATTCCGAAACTGCCTCCAAATCTATTTGGTTCATAAAACTAATCGCTTCACCAAGGGCAGCGGCTCCAATAAAATTCGGAGTTCCGGCCTCAAATTTAAGCGGTAAAGGCGCATAAGTAGTCTTTTTAAATGTAACACTCTCTACCATATCTCCTCCTCCCATCCAGGGAGGCATAGAGTCAAGAACTCCTTTTTTTCCATATAGAACACCTATTCCGGTTGGTCCGTACAATTTGTGTCCGGAGAAGGCATAAAAATCACAATCCAGTTTTTGAAGATCTACTTTTGTATGGACAACACCCTGAGCACCATCTATTAAAACCGGAATTCCCAGAGCGTGAGCTTTCGAGATAACATCCTCTATCGGATTAATAATTCCGAGAACATTTGATATTTGACTTACTGCAACCAGTTTTACGGAGTTATCCAACAATTTGTCCAGAGATTCTAGAATCCAGTTACCGGAATCGTCAACCGGCATAACCCTTAACTCTGCTCCTCTCATTTCACAGACTAATTGCCACGGAACAATATTCGAATGGTGTTCTGCTTCTGAAATTAATATTGCATCACCCATTTGTAAAGAGCTTAGTGCAAAACTATAGGCAACAAGGTTTATAGAGGCTGTTGTTCCGGAGGTAAAAATTATCTCTTCCCTATGTGCAGCGTTAAGATATTTTTGAATCTCCTCTCTGGCGTTTTCGTAGAGAGCAGTTGTTTGTGCGCTTAACTCGTGAACAGCCCTGTGGATGTTTCCATTTGTGCGGGAGTTCATTTGGTTAATCAAATCTATTACAGATTGTGGTTTATGGGCTGTTGCACCATTATCCAGATATACAAGTCTCTTTCCGTTAACCTGTTGCTCTAATGCAGGAAAATGTTTTCTAATCTCAGAAACGGATGATATTATTCCCATTATTATTTAGGTAATTAAAATTTCTTATTCTACGCGACAAAAATAACAAAACAAAGTTGCCCGTTATACCTTAAAAACATAAATTTGTGACAATTGTTTATATCCAGTAATTATGTACGAATATATAAAAGGCGAACTTACAGAACTCACCCCGACCGAAATCGTAATCGAAAACGGCGGTATTGGCTATAAAATTCTAATCTCTTTACAAACATACTCTAAATTAAAAAGGGGGGAGATGAGCAAGTTATTTATCTATCACCATATAAGAGAGGATATTGAATTGCTTTTTGGTTTTTTTGACAAAGAGGAGAGGTTTATTTTCACTCATCTTATTGCCGTCTCGGGTATTGGTCCAAATACTGCGCGTATGATGCTCTCATCAATGAGCTCAGACGAAATTCGCAACGCTATTATAAGCGGAGATATCAACAGGCTTAAAAGCATAAAGGGTATAGGATTAAAAACAGCACAAAGATTGCTTATAGATCTAAAAGATAAAATGGTAAAAATCAGTGGCCAGGATGGTGTATCTGCCTTTGTTGGGGGTACAGAAAACAAACAACACGAAGAGGCCTCATCTGCCCTGATTCTTCTTGGTTTCTCCAAACCTAATGTAGAGAAGGTTTTGGATGTGCTCCTTAGGGAGAACCCCGCCCACTCTCTTGAAGAGCTTATTAAGCTTTCTCTAAAAAGGTTATAATGTTAATATTTTTTAATACTTTTGTACAAAATTTAACTCAAAAGATATGAATATCCCTGCAAATCTTAAGTATTCTCCAGATCACGAATGGATCAAAATTGAAGGAAACATTGCCACAGTAGGCATCACCGATTTCGCCCAAGGTCAACTTGGAGATGTTGTTTTTGTTGACATTCCTTCTGAAGGTGAGACTCTTGATAAGTCTGATGTATTTGGAGCAATTGAAGCAGTTAAAACTGTTGCTGACGCTTTTATGCCTGTTTCAGGTAAGATTATCGAAATTAATGCCAATCTTGAATCATCTCCTGAATCTGTAAACAAAGACCCATACCAAGAGGGTTGGATGATTAAAATTGAGATGAGTAATCCTTCTGAAGCGGACTCATTACTCGATGCTGAAGCTTATAAAGCGTTACTATAATAAGCTCTTCACAATTCATCAATACTAAACTGTTCAAAAAACATTTGAACTTTTTAGTAATAAACCTGCTGTAAAAACACAGCAGGTTTTATTTTTTTATAAATTTACCAATATTTAACATTTATTTTATGAATCACAGCTTTGGCAGCGACAACCACTCAGGGGTAGCACCCGAAATTATGAAAGCAATTGTGAATTCTAATCTCGATTTTCAAATTGCTTATGGAGAAGATGAATTTACAGCTCAAGCCGAAAAAATCTTTAAACGAGATTTTGGCCCGGAAACAGAGGTGTTTTTTGTCTTTAACGGTACAGGTGCAAATATTCTCGCATTAAAGGCTATGACAAACAGCTACAACTCCATCATATGTGCCGTTTCTGCCCATATTAACGCAGATGAGTGCGGAGCCCCCGAAAAGCTCACTGGATGCAAGCTTATAGCCATTCCCGCAACAGACGGAAAGGTATCTGTAGCAGATGTGGAGAGAGAGTTAAGAGGGTTTGGATTTCAGCACCACTCCCAACCTAAAGTTCTCTCCATCTCTCAACCAACAGAGCTCGGTACGCTTTATACCCCTGTAGAGATTAAAGCACTTACAGATCTTATGCACAATCACAACTGCTATATTCATATTGATGGGTCAAGAATTTCCAATGCCTCAGAATCTTTAAATTTACCAATTCGGGAGTTTACATCTGATCTTGGTGTAGATGCCATCTCGTTTGGCGGCACAAAGAATGGTTTGCTTATAGGTGAAGCTGTCGTTTTTTTTAAGAGAGAGCTGGCCAATAACTTCCTCTATATTAGAAAACAGGCAGCTCAGTTATTCTCGAAAAACCGATTTATTGCAGCACAATTTATAGCATACCTGGAAGATGGACTTAATATCCGACTTGCAGCCCACTCCAATAAAATGGCAAAATATCTTGAGAGTTCTCTTATGGGTATACCTCATGTAGTTGTCTCCAGAGCTGTTCAAACAAATGCCGTATTTGCAATCTTGCCTGCAGATATCTCTTCAAAACTTAGAGAGAGGCACTACTTTTATGTTTGGGACGAAGATCTTAATGAAGTTCGCTGGATGTGCTCATTCAACACAAAAACTGAGGATATAGACATGTTTATAAAAGACCTTAAAAATTTGGTTCTAAAATAAATCATTAACACAATAACCTAAATTACTATGGAAGTAACAAGAACCTTCGACATTCTAGAGCAGCTGGTTACAGAGTATCCAAAAGATGATATTCTCAGCAGAAAGGTGAACGGTAAGTGGATTAAATATTCGTGTGACGAATACCGCAGACATTCGCATCTTCTCGCTTACGCCTTCCTCTCTATGGGGCTTATGCCTGAAGATAAGGTGATTACCATCACAAACAATCGTCCTGAATGGAACTTTGTAGATATGGGGCTTACTCTTGCCCGTCTAATACACGTGCCCGTTTATACTACACTAAGCAACGACGACTACCTTCACATATTTGACCACAGTGATGCGAAGGTCATTTTTGTTGGGGGAGATGCTCTGTTAAAAAAACTTTCTCCTCTGGTTAAAAAAATTGGGCGAGAGATTGAAATCATCACGATGGACAGGGCAGATGGCTTTCGCTGTATTGAAGATCTTTATAAAATTGGCGCAGAGCTTGAGGATAAGAACAAAGATATTATTGAAAATAATAAAAAGAGCATTGACGAAAACTCTGTTGCTACCATCATATACACCTCCGGTACTACAGGTGCACCAAAAGGTGTAATGCTATCACATAAAAACCTGGTATTCAACTTCAAAGGTAGTGCGGCACAACAAAGTAAAGACTACAGGCATAAAATGCTTAGCTTCTTACCTTTATGTCACATTTATGAGAGAACTATGAACTATAATTACCAGTATGTTGGAATTAGTACATACTATGCAGAGAGTCTCTCCACCATTGCTGCAGATCTTGCAGATTGTCACGCGGACGGGTTCTGTGCCGTACCAAGGGTTCTTGAGATGATGTACAACAAATTGGAAGCAGCAGGTAAAGATCTTAAGGGTATTAAAAAAATAATATACAAATGGGCATTCTCTATTGCCAGTAAGTTTGACTATACTAAAACAAGCCCAATCTATACTCTACAATACAAAATTGCAGATAAACTGGTTTACAGCAAGTGGAGGCAGAAACTCGGAGGAAAAGAGATGCTCATAGTCTCCGGTGGATCCTCAATACAGGCTAAGATTATCAGACTCTTTACGGCAGCAAAGATGTATATTTTTGAAGGGTATGGTATGACTGAAACCTCTCCTGTTATTGCTGTAAATAATCCTAAAGAGATGATTATTAAGATTGGAACGGTAGGGAAGGCAATGGTCGGAACAGAGATGATGATTGCCGAAGATGGAGAGATTCTTACCAGGGGGCCTCACGTTATGCTTGGCTACTATAAAGATCCGGAATACACAAAACAGGTAATAGACTCAGATGGCTGGCTTCATACCGGAGATATTGGTGTAATGGTAGACGAGATATTTTTAAAAATAACCGACCGCAAAAAGGAGATATTTAAACTATCTGCCGGCAAGTATGTGGCTCCACAGGTTATAGAAAATATGTTAAAAGAGTCTTCGTTCATTGAAAACTGTATGGTTGTCGGAGAAAATCAAAAATTTGCATCTGCAATTATAATTCCTGACTTCAACAGGCTGCACTTTTGGGCAGCAAAAAATAAGATTCACTATAAAGACAACTCAGATCTTATCCAAAATGATGCAATAATTGAGAAGATTAACAAAGAGATTGATATTATCAATAAAAAGCTGGCCGTACACGAGCAGGTTAAAAGAGCTCGGCTTGTTGCAGACGAATGGACTCCGCTCAACGATATGCTATCTCAGACCCTTAAACTAAAAAGAAGTAAAATTAAGGCTAAGTACCAGACTCTGATAAATGACATCTATAAGAACGAACTTTAATTACAAGATCCGTCTTGCTGAAAAAGATGACACTCTCTCCATTATGCGTATATGGAGAGAGTGTTTTACCGATGATTTACTGTATATTAGTAATTTCATCAACTTCTGCCTCCCTTTTACTAAAACTTGGGTAGTTATTCCGCAAGGCTCAAAATCTGCAGTATCTGTTTTATCTCTTTTACCCTCATATGCAATAATTGATAACCAAAAAATAATTGGAGGTTACATTTACGGTGTTGCAACTCTTCCAGATTTCCGCGGTCACTCACTCTCTAAAAGGCTTATAGAGACTGCTGTTAACTATTGTACGGAGTGCGGAGAACAGTATATTGTCATAAAACCTGCAGAGAGCTCCCTTTTTGATCTTTACAAAAAGCAATCTTTTGAAACAACAATCACAAAAAAGATAATAAACATAGATCTTAGTCAGATTAATCTTAACGATATCTCACCTCTAAAGAAGATAGAGAATCTAACAATCGCTCAACTTTACTCTATACGAGAGGAAGAGCTCTCTAGTACTCATCTGCTCTGGCCATTAGAGATACTCAATTATACAATAGAAGACGCAAAGTCAAAAGGTGGTTCTTTAGTTGCATTAAAAGATGAAACTATAGGAAAAAGGACTATTTTCTATATTTATTACCCTCACGAATCCAATGTATCTTGTATAAAAGTAGTAGACTCTAATGTGATAGATATTAGCGAGCTAAGCCAAGTAATCTTGGATGTTAAATTGGCTTTTCCACAGGCCAAAACTATGAAGTTTGAGAGTTCTTCCGGCGGATTTAATTCCGAAAATTCAACACTTGAAAACTCTGCCCTTATTAAAATTCTTGATAGCAAAATTGATCTCCAAAAGTTTTCTCAACTTCATTTAGCTCTCCCTATGGAGTAGTAATTCTCTTCTCAAAACATTATACTGACTCTTTCATAAATGTTCCACGGGAAACATTTATGCATTAACCTACTGACAGTAACCCTCAAAGAGTCATCTTCCGAAGTAGATAAGTAGTACGGAGATATCAGCAGGTGAAACTCCTGGAATTCTAGATGCTTGTGAAATTGTTTTAGGTCTGTGTTTGTTTAGCTTTTGTCTAGACTCTGTAGATATAGAGAGCAATGAAGAGTAATCAAATTTATCCGGGATTAATATATCTTCGAGTTTAAGAATTTTATCTGCAATTCGTTTTTCTCTCTCAATATAACCCTTGTATTTTACCCTTATCTCGGCAGATTCCAATATCTCTTTAATAACAATCTCTGTTGATATCGTTGAGTTTACATCAACCTTTGGTTGATATGGAAGTGGTGTAATCTCTTGAGGGATTGGAAAATGATTAAAGAATGTTTCTCGTGGAACATCTTTCATTAAGGGCTCTAGCGTAACTTCTGGTCTTGTTAAAATTTCTGCAATTTTTTTCTTTTGGGTAATTGCTGCCGAATTAAGAGAGAGTAAATATGGATTAACCTCTGATGGAGAAATGGAGGTAAAATTTAGATAGTTCATTAAACTCTCTACTGAGGCATACTTTAATTGTGCCAATTTGAACCTCTCCTCTGTTGCGAGGCCAATTTTATAACCTATTTCTGTTAGCCTTAAATCTGCGTTGTCTTGCCTCAGCAGAATTCTATACTCAGCACGAGAGGTAAACATTCTGTATGGTTCATCCACTCCTTTGGTTACAAGGTCGTCTATAAGCACACCAATATAAGCCTGATCTCTTTTCAAAATCACTGCATCTTTGTTATGAATCTTTTGATGTGCATTTATGCCTGCCATCAATCCTTGTGCAGCTGCCTCTTCATACCCTGTAGTCCCATTTACTTGTCCTGCTAAATATAGATTTTCTATGTTTTTTGTCTCCAGAGTATGATGGAGTTGTGTTGGTGGAAAATAATCATATTCAACAGCATAAGCAGGTCTATAGATGTTAATTTTCTCAAAACCCGGTATTGATTTTAATGCTTTATACTGTACCTCTAAAGGGAGAGAAGAGGAGAAGCCTTGAAGATAATACTCGTTTGTATTCCAACCTTCAGGCTCAAGATATAACTGGTGAGAAGTTTTATCTGAGAAGGTTTTTAATTTGTCCTCTATACTTGGACAATAACGAGGTCCTCTTCCGGAAATTTTACCTGAAAAGAGTGGAGAAAACTCAAATCCCTCTTTTAATATGTTATGAACCTGCTCGTTAGTATGAACCATATAGCAGCACATCTGGTTTGTACCGGCCTGAATAGGAGATGGAATATTTAAGAATGAGAACTTCTCCGGATTAACATCACCATCTTGTCTTTGAAGTTTTGTCAAATCTATAGAGCGGGCATCTACTCTGGGAGGAGTTCCTGTTTTCATTTTATCTACTGTTAGACCTTTTGAAAAAAGTTGCTCAGAAAGGTGAAGAGATGGAAGCTCCCCTATTCTTCCACCTTGTGATGTGTTGAGACCAATGAAAAGACGACCATTAAGAAATGTTCCGGCTGTAAGAATTGTTGCTTGAGAATAGAAAACTGCTCCCATTGCTGTTCTTACTCCAATAACCGTATCGTTGTCAAATATAAATTCTGTTACCGTGTCCTGCCAAAGATGAAGGTTGTTTGTGTTCTCAAGCAAAAACCTCCAATTCATAGAGAAGTGTTGTCTGTCACACTGAGCTCTTGGGCTCCACATTGCAGGTCCTTTGGATCTGTTTAGCATTCTAAATTGAATAGTTGAGGAGTCCGTTATGATTCCGGTAGATCCTCCCAGAGCATCTATCTCTCTTACGATCTGTCCTTTAGCTATACCTCCTATTGCCGGGTTACAAGACATTTGGGCAATCTTACCCATATCCATTGTTAGTAGCAAAACCTGAGAACCCATCTTTGCTGCCGAATATGCAGCTTCGCATCCGGCGTGTCCGGCTCCTATAACTATTATATCATATTTTTCCCTCATCAAAATACCCCTCTAAATCTCTATTTACATTTTATGATCGCCTCATTTTTAAAGCGACATCTTCCCTATCACGCATTTGCACTCTCTGCTCTTCATTTGAATCATTGAAACCCAACAAATGAAGAACACCGTGAATAATAACTCTGTGAAGTTCGTCAATAAATTCGCATTTAAACTCTTTTGAATTGTTTTTAACAGAATCTACACTAATAAAGATATCTCCGTTAATACACTTATTATCTGACGAATCGAATGTAATAACATCTGTGTAATGGTTGTGTTTTAAATACTGATTATTAAGTTTTAACAAATAATCGTCGCTACAAAATATTATATTGATATCTCCGGTTTTTAAACCGCTTTTATTAAAATCCAAATTGTTTATTATCTCTTTAATCCAGGAACTACAAGATAGTTTTCCCGTGAACTTGAAAGATACATCTTCAGTAAAATACGAAATCATAAACTATCTATTTTTTTTCGTCGCCTGATTCAAGTAAATCCCAATACTCTATCGCTCTTCTTGTGTGAGGTATAACAATTGATCCCCCTACAAGGTTTGCAATAGAAAAAATTTCAAATGCTTGATTCCTTGTTACTCCCAGCTCAAAACACTTTTCAATATGATATTTTACACAATCATCGCATCGTAAAACTAATGATGAAACTAAACCAAGCATCTCCTTCGTTTGTTTAGGTAGTGCACCATCTTCATAAGTCCTTGTATCTAAATTGAAAAAACGCTTAAAAAATAGGTTATCTGCATCAAGAATTACTTTGTTCATCTTGGCACGATATGTGCGGAATTGTGCGATCGAATTCATAACTGATATTTTTTTGCAAAACTACAAAATAATAGGCTAAATAAAATTTAATAGAGATATGTCCAAAGTTACGGTAGTCGGAGCGGGAAATGTTGGAGCAACTTGCACAAATGCTATAGCTAATATGCAGTTTGCATCTGAACTTGTTTTGCTGGATATTAAAGAGGGTCTTGCAGAGGGCAAGGCAAAAGATATGATGCAAACAGCTAAATTATATCGGTACTTCACTAAGGTTACCGGTGTAACTAACGATTATGCAGCTACTGCAAATTCTGATGTTATTGTTATCACCTCCGGAATTCCTCGTAAACCAGGGATGACCAGGGAAGAGCTGATTGAAACAAATGCTAAAATTGTCTCTGATGTTATAGATCAATCCCTTAAATACTCTCCAAATGCTATCCTGGTTATTATATCCAATCCAATGGATACAATGACATATCTTACTTTTAAAAAAACATCTCTTCCAAAGAATCGTATAATTGGAATGGGTGGGATTCTTGACGGAAGTAGGTTTACAGATTATCTTAGCGATGCTCTTGATGTTCCTTCCAGTGATATTGAGGGTATGGTTATTGGCGGTCACGGCGATACAACAATGATTCCGCTTGCCCGATTTGCAAGTTATAAAGGGATTCCGGTAACAGAACTTTTATCAGAAGAGAAGCTTGGCAAAGTTATTGCAGATACAATGGTAGGAGGTGCGACACTCACCAGACTGCTAGGCACATCTGCCTGGTATGCACCGGGAGCGGCAGCAGCGGTACTGGTTAAGGCAATAATCCTCAACGAGAAAAGAGTTTACCCTTGTTGCGTTTATCTCGAAGGCGAATATGGTCAAAAAGATATCTGCATCGGAGTTCCGGTAATGATTGGAAATAAGGGGTGGGAAAAGGTGATCGAGTTTAAACTCAACGAAGAGGAGAAAGCTCTTTTCAAGAGAAGCGCAGACTCTGTAAGAGCCACAAATAATGTTCTTTTTGAAATAAACCTTATTTGAAATTAAAAATAATTCGCATCTTTGCGGAGCCAAATTTTAAAGGGGTATTAGCTCAGTTGGCTAGAGCGCTTGCATGGCATGCAAGAGGTCATCGGTTCGACTCCGATATGCTCCACGAGTTTTTAACAATTTAAAATAAATCTATCTCGTTCTTATTGAGTAATTTAACCTTATTTTACAAAAGTTTATTAACAATATCTTTTGTTAAATAATTATTTGTTTGTAAATTTACAATCCAAATTTAAATCTGAACATTCGCTTAGTTATGGAAGTTAAAAAAACACCTAAGGCAGATCTCGAGAACAAAAAAGTCTTGTTAAGAGAGGTTGGACTAATTCTGGCACTGTTATTAGTTCTGGCTGGTTTTGAATATAAAACCTATGAGAAAAGTTTATCAGAGCTTGGAGATTCTAATGCTGCTATGATTGAAGATGAGATGATTCCTATTACCAACGAAACTCCGCCCCCTCCGCCGGATATGCCTAAAATTCCAGTTGTATCAGACGAAATTATTATCGTGGACGACGATATGAAGATCACTACAGACCTTATGATTAATACAGAAGATGACAAAAATCTTGGTGTTGAGATTAAAGAGTATGTTCAGGGAAAGAAAGAAGAGGTTGTTGAAGAGGAGGAGTTGCCATTTATGATGGTAGAGGACAAACCTAAATTTCAGGGTGGTGACGAGAATTCATTCACCAGATGGGTTGCAGAGAGACTTGTATATCCGGAGATCGCTAAAGAGAATAGCGTTCAGGGTAGAGTAATTCTCCAGTTCCGTGTTAACACAGATGGTAGTGTTTCTGATGTAAAAGTGGTAAGGGGTGTAGACCCATCACTTGACAAAGAGGCAGTACGCGTAGTATCATCTTCTCCAAAATGGACTCCGGGAAGACAGAGAAACAAACCTGTTAGGGTTGTTTATGTATTCCCTGTGATTTTCCAGCTTAGATAATGATCTTTAAAATGTAATTTATAAAGGCTGCCTCGAAAGAAGCAGTCTTTTTTGTATAAAACAGATGGAAAAAACAGTACTAGTTGGAGTCTCTTTACCAAATGACGATAGTCAAAAGACCAAAGAGTATCTAAAAGAACTTGAATTTCTTGCAGAGACTGCCGGAGCAGCTTCTCAAAAGATTTTTACCCAAAATTTAGATAAACCCAATCCAAAGACATATATAGGGAGCGGCAAACTTGCAGAGATTAAAAGCTTTATCAATGAGAATGAGATTAAGCTTGTGATTTTTGACGATGAACTTACACCATCACAACTTCGCAATCTAGAGCGTGAATTAGAGTGTAGAATCCTTGACAGAACAAATCTTATTCTGGATATTTTTGCTCACAGGGCAAAGAGTGCATACGCAAAGACTCAGGTTGAACTTGCACAATATCAATATCTTCTGCCTAGACTTACCAGAATGTGGACTCACTTGGAGAGGCAGAGAGGTGGTATAGGAATGAGAGGTCCGGGAGAGAGCCAAATTGAGACTGACCGCCGAATAATCCTGGATAAGATTAGCAGGCTAAAAGAGCAGCTAAAGAAGATAGACAAACAGATGTCATCACAGAGAGGAAATAGGGGGAGTATGGTAAGAATTTCTTTGGTAGGCTATACTAATGTGGGAAAGAGTACCATTATGAATCTGCTGGCCAAAAGTGAGGTCTTTGCAGAGGATAAGTTATTTGCCACTTTGGATACCACTGTCAGAAAAGTGGTAATTGAAAATGTTCCGTTTTTATTGAGCGACACTGTTGGTTTTATTCGTAAGCTTCCTCACCAGTTGGTAGAGTCATTTAAGAGTACCCTTGACGAAGTACGGGAGTCAGATATTCTTATGCACGTTGTAGATATATCACATCCTAACTTTGAGGAGCAGATAAAAGTTGTTGAGGAGACTCTGTTGGAGATCGGTGCAAAAGACAAACCGGTGTTTCTGGTCTTTAATAAAATAGATGCCTATAATTATGTCCCTTTGGATGAATTTGATTTTAAGCAAAAAAGCGCAGAAAACATTAGTTTGGAGGAGCTTAAAAGCAGCTGGATGAACAAAGAGCACGCACCCTGCATATTTATATCTGCAAAAGAGAAGAGAAACCTGGATAAATTACGAAACGACCTTTACAAAATGGTCGCAGAGATTCATTCCGGTAGATATCCGTTCAACAATTTTCTGTGGTAACACTACCTCTTACTCTTTAAAATTGCTTTTACCACCTGCTCTTTAGGTAGCTCCTCTACTACCCTACCGTTAAACCCTTTGGTAGTTTTTGCAGCAAAAAGTGAGTTTATTATTGCCTCTTCTGTGGCTTCAATGGTTGCCAAAAAGATTGAAGAGATTGAATGGTTGTGAATCTCAACAGGATTATAGAGCTTTGTAGTCTCATCTATGAGATTCTCCTTGGCAACAGAGATCGCTATCACATAGTCTCCACTCCCGTTTGATGCAATTCCTCCGGTTTTTGCCAGGCCCATCATAGCTCTTTTTGCTATCCTCTCAAGATTTCGCGAGGTAACCGGCGCATCGGTTACAACTACAATCATACAAGAGCCGTCTGCATATTTATCTACATCCCGCTTAAAGTCGTATTTGCCGAGTAATCTCCCAACCTGAACACCAGCTATCTCGAGGACTCCTCCAAAATTTGTCTGCACTAACACTCCAACAGTATATCCCCCGAGAGATTCCGGAAGAACTCTGGAAGAGGTTCCTATTCCTCCCTTAAAGCCAAAACAGATTGTACCTGTTCCGGCGCCGACCCCCCCCTCCTCTACAGGGCCGGAAGTTGCATTTGCAATGGCATCCAGAACATCCTCCTGTTTAATAGCTCTCGCTCTGATGTTGTTGAGACCTCCATCGTTGGTCTCCCCAACTACACCATTTACAGATCCGATTCCGGAGGAGCCCTCCTGAGCCAAGGTATAGGTTATCAGGGCTTCCAGTGCGGGTGCTACACTTAGTGTGTTCGTGAGAATAATAGGAGTCTCTATGTTTCCAAGCTCTTTAACCTGCGTATACCCTGCAAGCTTCCCGAAGCCATTCCCGACATATATTGCAGCGGGAGTTTTAAGTTTAAACAGATTAGCTTCGTGAGGTATTATTGCAGTTACGCCTGTTCTTATATCCTCTCCGTTAATAATGGTTTTATGGCCAACCTTTATACCAGCAACATCTGTGATTGCGTTATTCTTCCCCGGTTTAAAAATACCTGTTTCTACTCCGTAATCCCTCATTCTGCTCTGAGCAGGTAGTGGGTTAATCTCAAAGATCTGAGCAGCAAAAAACAGGAGGCAGACATAGGTTAAAGAGTTGTATTTCATATTAATCAATATATTAAAATTCTCTATCTTGATGATGGATGTAAAAAACTATTGCTTACAGTAGAGGATAAAATCTACTATCTTGTCAAAACACAACTGGGTCTCCTCCTCAAAGCCTATATGTCCAGAGTTTTCCAGCATCAGATAGTGAGGCTCTTTAAGGCTCTCCAGGAAGGTCAATGCTGCCTGGATAGGTATGTAGTTGTCATACTTTCCAAAGATATAAAGAACGGGTGTTTTAGTCATTTTCAGGAACTCTGTATTATCTACCCTCTGCATCATTCCCTCAACAACGGCAACTACTCCCTCCGGTTCGTGAATCTCTGCAATCTCAATGATCTCAAAAATCTTCTCTTCTTTTAAGCTAACATTCTGTTTTGCAAACATTTTTGGAACGGAGAGCTTCGCAATATTTAGAAGTTTATTCTGTCTAATTAACATAATCTCCCTTTTTCTCTCCTCAATTTTTTCCGGAGAGTCTGCAAATGGAGATGAGTGCATCATAATAAGAGCACTAAACCTATCCGGATATTTTTTTATCGCCTCTAGTGCAACATAACCACCCATAGAGTGTCCCAAAATAAAGGCCTTTTCTATTTTAAGACTCTCCAGCAGAGCATTTACTACATCTCCACAATACTCCATTGTGTTTACCTCTTTAGAACCAGAGAGCCCGTGTCCCGGGATATCAATAGATATTACCCTCATTTTCTTGGATAATAGAGAGGTAAAGTTCTCCCATATATAGAGTGTCTCCAAATATCCGTGAAGCAGAACAATGCAGCTCTCCCCCTCTTTGCTATCTGAAATGTGAATGGGCAAACCGTTAATTGTTGAGAAATATTCCATTGTGCTATATTTTGTACAAATCTAATAGATTTAAAGGTAATTTTTATACTTTTGTCTCACCTAAACAAGACTATCCGTTTTGTAATCCTTAAAAAAAATTAACGATGAAAATTAACAAAGTTCTCTCTCTCCTCTCTGTACTGCTGCTTGCAATCTCTATCTCAAGCTGTAACAAAGAGTTACAACCGATTGTGCTTACAGGCACCTGGGAGCTTGATACTGCTGCTGTTATTGTGAGAATTGTTTATAGCCCTGTAGTTGCAAACGAGTTCCCTGAGACTGTAAAGTTTCTTGCTGCCAACATAAATAAAATTAAACAGGAGCTTATGAAGCCTCAAAGCATTGTCTTTAAGGTCCCTAACCTCACAGAGTTCAACTACAACGATGTTCCTCTACCAATACACGGGACATATGTCCAGGAAAACGCCTATTTTGCAATTACCAATCCTCTCTTTCCTGCCGGAATCAGTGGAGCATCAGATAATTTAAGGCTAGAACTTTACTACGACAGAGACTATCTTATGATGATTCTCTACACCTTCCTTACAGATCAGGATGACTCACCCTCTACTTACGATCGCCTCATAGAGACATTTCACGGCGTGGGCTCCTATAAGAAAGTAAACTAACTTGGAAGAAAGTAAACTAACCTGGAGGTTTATTCTATTTAGTTAAAATAATTAGTCTTTAATTTTTGCAAGCAGAAACTCCCGATTCATACGAGCAATGTGTGATACTGAGATGCTTTTCGGGCACTCCATTTCACACGCTCTTGTATTTGTGCAGGCACCAAAGCCCAGTTCATCCATCTTTGCAACCATTGCCTTCACTCTTCGTGCAGCCTCTACCCTACCCTGAGGAAGCAGAGCCAAAGAGCTGACCCTTGCCGAAACAAAGAGCATTGCAGATCCGTTTTTGCAAGTTGCAATACATGCGCCACACCCCACGCAGGCTGCAGCATCCATACTCTCCTCTGCATAATCTCTTGGAATTGGTATTGTATTGGCGTCGGGAACTCCCCCGGTATTTACCGATACATATCCACCCGCTTGAAGAATTTTATCAAGTGCGTTTCTGTCTACAATGAGATCTTTAATTACAGGCATCCCGGCAGAGCGCCAAGGTTCAATTGTAATCGTTTGACCATCTTTGAATTTACGCATATGAAGCTGGCAGGTTGTAATCTCATTATCCGGACCGTGAGCCCTACCGTTTATGTATAGTGAACACATCCCGCAAATTCCCTCCCTGCAATCGTGGTCAAAAGTTACCGGCCCATCACTTTTACACCCCTTCTCTACAGCAACGCTATCGATACCTTTACGGGTTAACTGATCGTTTAGAATATCCAACATCTCCAGAAAAGAGGTATCCGGCGAGATATCTTTTATCTGATATGTATGGAAAGAGCCCTTCTCCTTTGCGCTTTTCTGACGCCAAACTTTTAGTGTAAAGTCCATATCTAATCAATGATTAATCTTTGTAATTTCTTGTGGCTATCTTCACAAATTCATATTTAAGAGGCTCTTTATGAACAATATTGCCTGCCTCTTTGCCTGCATACTCCCAGCATCCGACATACATAAAGTTCTGGTCATCCCTTTTGGTTTCACCATCCTCTGTCTGCATCTCTTCACGGAAATGACCTCCGCAGGACTCTTTTCTCATAAGCGCATCCATAGCCATTAACTCTCCCAGCTCCAGAAAATCTGCAACCCTTGTGGCCTTCTCAAGTTCTTGATTTAGCTCCCGGTTCTCTCCCGGAATATATAGGTTTTTCCAAAACTCATCCTTGAGAGCCTTTATCTCTGTGATTGCTTTTTCAATACCCTTTTCATTTCGTGCCATTCCAACATAGTCCCACATTATGTGACCCAGTTTTTTATGGAAGTAATCTACACTCTCTCTTCCTTTTATTGATAGAAGTCTATCTATTTTATCTTTTATGGCTCTCTCCGCCTCTTCAAAAGCCGGGTGGTTAACATCTGTTTTTGGCGCCTGAATCTTTCCGGCCAGAGAGTCTCCTATTGTATAAGGTAGGATAAAATATCCATCGGCAAGCCCCTGCATAAGAGCAGATGCACCAAGCCTGTTACCTCCGTGATCGCTAAAATTTGCCTCACCTATTGCATAAAGACCCGGTATTGTTGTTTGCAGATTGTAGTCTACCCAAAGACCTCCCATTGTATAGTGAATTGCCGGGTAGATCATCATCGGCTCCTGGTAAGGGTTGACATCTGTTATCTTCTCATACATCTGAAACAGATTTCCATACCTCTCTTCAATCACCTTTTTACCCAATCTCTCTATGGAAGTTTTGAAATCCAGAAAGACAGCCAGCCCGGTCTCGTTAACACCATATCCTGCGTCACATCTCTCTTTTGCCGCTCTGGATGCCACGTCCCGTGGGACCAAGTTACCGAAAGCAGGGTATCTTCTCTCCAGATAATAATCTCTATCCTCCTCCGCTATTTGAGATGCCAATATTTTTTTCTCCCGCAGCTTCTCAACATCCTCTTTTCTCTTTGGAACCCAAATCCTGCCATCATTACGGAGTGATTCGCTCATAAGAGTGAGTTTAGACTGCTGCTCTCCGTGAACCGGAATACAGGTTGGGTGAATTTGAGCAAATGATGGATTCCCAAAGAAGGCTCCCTTTTTATAACATTGCCAGATAGATGATGCATTGCTATTCATTGCATTAGTAGAGAGAAAGAAGACATTTCCATAACCACCTGTAGCAATGACAACTGCGTGTGCACCGTAACGCTCAATCTCTCCGGTAACAAGATTTCTAACAATTATTCCCCTGGCCTCACCATCAATCAGTACTACATCCAACATCTCCCTTCTGGTGTACGACTGTACACTTCCCAGATTTATCTGACGATTTAATGCCCCGTACGCTCCAAGCAGTAGCTGTTGACCGGTCTGGCCTCTTGCATAAAATGTTCTGCTTACTTGAGAGCCACCAAACGAGCGATTGTCAAGCAACCCCCCGTACTCTCTCGCAAATGGAACCCCCTGTGCAACACACTGATCTATAATAAGGTTACTCACCTCTGCAAGACGGTAGACATTTCCCTCCCGGCTTCTGTAGTCGCCCCCCTTTATTGTGTCGTAGAAGAGACGATGGACAGAGTCGTTATCATTTGGGTAATTTTTAGCAGCATTTATCCCCCCCTGAGCAGCAATTGAGTGAGCTCTCCTTGGTGAGTCGCTTATACAAAAAACCTTAACATTGTAGCCCAATTCACCCAGTGCAGCAGCAGCCGAAGCCCCTCCCAAACCTGTTCCTACCACAATAATATCAAGTTTTCTTTTATTAGCCGGGCTAACCACTCGAATCTGACTCTTATGCCTGGTCCACTTCTCGGACAAAGGGCCCTCAGGAATCTTAGAATTAAGTTTTTCGGACATTTTTTAACATTTTTTGAGAGCTCAAAATTACCTATTTTAAGTCAGATTCCAAACTACAGAACTCCTTTTGCTTTTTTATTATCTTTGTCATATGAGATAATACTCTATATTTGAAACATACAATATTACTATTTGATATAAAAAAGACGGCTATGAAAAGATTATTGAGTCTAATATTTGCAACATCTTTAGCTCTCTCGGCCGCAGCCCAGGTTTCGGTTATTCCAAAACCAAACAAGGTAGAGACAGGGGAGGGGAGGTTTAAATTTGACAATAACACAACTCTATTCTCAAACGAAAAGAGCCCCTCTAACTTAGAGTATCTTAAAGCTCTTCTTGTACCTGCTACCGGGTTTACTTTTAATACAGTAAAAGAGAAGCCTGCAGATAATTACATTATTCTGGATCTATCAGAACAGTATGGTATAGATACCGGCAAAGAGAGCGGATTGCCAAAAGAGGGGTATATTCTGGATATATCTGTCAAAGGAATTACAATAAAAGCAGCAGATGGTGCCGGTATATTCTACGGTATTCAATCACTCCTCCAACTTATGCCTGCCGTTGTCTACTCCGGAAGAGCCTCCGGTCACGAAGATTGGAGTGTTGCTGCCGTAAGAATAGAGGACAGCCCCCGGTTTGGTTACAGAGGGATGATGCTGGATGTCTCCCGCACTTTTTTTGACGCGGCCACCGTAAAAAAATATATAGATTGGATGGCCTACCACAAGATCAATAAATTTCACTGGCACCTCACCGACGACAATGGCTGGAGAGTAGAGATAAAAAAATATCCTCTGCTAACAAGCAAAGGTGCGTGGAGAGGTCCCGGAGAGGTTCTCTCTGCAGCGTTCGGTTCCGGTAAAACCAGATACGGCGGTTTCTATACACAGGAGCAGATAAAGGATATCGTTGCCTATGCAGCAAAGCGACACATTGAGGTTATTCCGGAGATAGACCTTCCAGGACACAGCAAGGCTGTTACCGCATCCTACCCGAATGTTGCCTGTGACGGAAATGATACAGGATTGAGCGTACAGGGTGTGGGGCAGAATGTCTGGTGCGTAGGGAAAGAGGCCAACTTCCATATGCTTGAGAATATAATAAAAGAGATGGTTAAGCTCTTCCCTTCCAAGAATTTTCATATTGGTGGAGATGAGGTAAACTACACCTCCTGGGATAACTGCCCTCATTGCCAGGATCTGATGAAAAAAGAGGGGATGAAGGAGCACGATGAGCTTCTTAACTACTTTGTTCGCAGAATGGAGGCAATTTTAGAGAAACAGGGTAAGGATATGTCCGGGTGGGATGAGATTCTGGAGGGTGGTAAACTAAATCCAAACAGCCGTGTATACGCCTGGAGAAGTATCGCCAAAGGTATCGAATCTGTTACCAAAGGACAGCCCACCATAATGATGCCGGGGGAGTACTGCTATTTTGATATGAAGCAATCGCAAAACGACAGGGGTCATAACTGGGCCGGAATTGTAACTCTTGAGAAGAGCTACTCACTGGACCCTATAGGTACAGCAAAGCTAAGCAACGAACAGGCCGGTCTCATTGTAGGGGTTCAGGGAGCGCTCTGGACAGAGCTTCTGGGATGGCCTCCAAGGTTTATAGATTATCAAACATATCCACGCCTTGCTGCAATTGCAGAGGTTGGATGGACAAACACGGAGCTTAAGGAGTGGAGTGAATTCAATAACAGAATGGTCTCTTCTCACTTTGAGAGGATGTACCAGATGGGTATAGCATTTAGGGTTCCACCTCCGGTAGTAAAGTTTGAGGAGGGTGCCGTTAAAGTTCATCTTCCATATTCTTGGGCTGTAGTAAGATACACAACAGATGAGTCCAATCCTACAATACACTCTCCTGTATACAGAGGAGAGATTATTACCGATAAAGCACAAAAATTTAGATTTGCAACATTCTACAAAGATGAGCTTAGAAGCTTGGTTGTAAAACCGGAAAATGCAGATTATAAATATCTGAAACCGGTTACTACCATAATAACATCAATGGCAGAGAATCCAAAATTCCCTGTAAAAAACCTGGTCGACTATAAATTTGAGACATACTTTAGGAGCGAAAAGCAAATTGTTGCAGGAGATTATATTATATACCTGTTTGAAGAGCCTGTAAAAACTAAAAGGGTAACCATTGAGACCGGAATTCCAAACATCTCCTTTTACGGTATAACAGAGGGGTATGCAGAGTATAGTTACGACGGAACTAATTATATTAGGGGTGGCGATTTTATTAGAGGTAAGGTTGTTATATATCCTCAAAAGGCGGTAAAAGCGATAAGATTGGTGGCGAGCGACACAAACGACGGTCACATACTCTCGCTGCAGGATCTTAGAATCGAAGAGTAGAAAAGATTGGTTGTCGCCCACTTAGGACGGCAACTATTTTTTTACGGAGAGGGAGAGATAGGCCCCGGTAATAGCTTCGTCTACATCTGCATAAAGATCCTGAAGCTCTTTCTGGTTTATACCCTCTCTTCTCCATCGTTCTATTGGCTCGCGGAAAAGAGATTCGATATAACTTTCTGTTCCGGAGAGTTCTTGCATATATCCGGTGCGGCTACTATTGTAGATAAGGTTGAAATTCATATATTTTGAACCATTACCCCTCTTTATTGAGAATGTTTTATGCTTTAGATCAACTGCTTTATCGCACGCAAATGCGTTTTCGCTACTCTTTGATTTCATAACTACCATCGGTTGTCTCTCCTCTGCTTTAACCCATAGTGGTATAGCAACACCGGCAGCGGGGTAACCAAGTATTGTCCACATAATTGACATCTCTGGATTTTCACCCGGTTTTACCCCCTGAATAGCTACAGATGCAGTTGAAGATTTTCTTGGAATATAGTCCTGATCTACAACCCATCCTCCATTTCTCTCCGGTGAGTGCTCCGGCTTAAGGAGGTCTATTCCTTGAAGTGAGTGGTAATATGAGCGAGAGAGGTTATTAAAGATCCAGTGAGGTGTAATTGAACACAATGGAGATGCTTTCGAGAAAATTTCTGTTGCTGTCTGATGCCTGATATATCCCATACCCTCATTAAAACGGCCTGTATATGAGAAGTTAGTATAAATAAGATATCCTTGTGGAGCGTTCTTCTGGTCATTCGCATCTACCTTTACAAATCTGGTATTGTTTGTCTCATAATATGCTGCTCCTCCCTCGGCGTCTATAACTCCGAAATTGGCCTCTACCCTCATAGGACGGGGAAGTTTATTGAGAAACTCCTCGAAATCCGAAAGATTTTTACAAACAGCAAGAGCTTTATACATTAACTCTCCCTCCATATCCATATCCTTAATGTCATCATCTTTCAGGTTATAGGAGGCAGTATTCATTATTGAAAAGCCGGAACTGTTTGTTCCTATCCACACAACCCCACCTTTATCCGGGCTGTTTACCAGTGCAAGGAAGTTATATTTCTCCCCTTTGAAGTACTCTATCCTGTTGTTCTCTTCGCCGGTATCTCTGTGCTTCCAGAGAATTGGTCTTCCGTCGGCAGTTATCTTACCTGTTATTATTGCAGATGTGCAACTTAAAAGATGGTTATAGAAAAAAACCGATATAAATGTTACAAGTATTGTAATGTATAATCTTTTCATTTTTAAATATTTAAATATGCTTATCGTTTAAAATTACGAAATTAAATGCAAATTACAAGAAAACTGTTAGAAGATAGTTGGACCGGAAATATTCTCTTTTATAATTCCAAGATGTTTGTAGGCCAACTCTGTTACCTCTCTTCCCCTTGGCGTTCTCTGTATAAAACCCTCTTTTATGAGAAATGGTTCGTAAACCTCCTCGATAGTTCCAATATCTTCACTTACCGCAGTTGCAATTGTTGCCACACCTACGGGGCCTCCTTTAAATTTATGAATTATTGTAGATAGAATCTTATTATCCATAGAGTCCAGCCCTCGTTTGTCGATATTGAGAGCATCTAGTGCATAAAGAGTTATATTCAAATCAATTACGCCTGTTCCCTTAACTTGGGCAAAATCTCTTACCCGTCTCAGAAGAGAATTTGCAATCCTGGGTGTACCCCTGCTTCTTCTGGAGATCTCCATCGCTGCATTATCTTCAATCGGGATATTTAGAATTGCAGAGCTTCTTTTGATAATCTCTAAAAGTACAGATGAGTCGTAATACTCAAGATGTGATTGAATTCCGAATCGTGCCCTAAGTGGAGAGGTAAGAAGACCGCTACGCGTTGTGGCTCCAACCAGAGTAAACGGATTTAATGAGATTTGTACAGACCTTGCTCCCGGTCCCTTGTCTATCATCAAATCTATGGTAAAATCCTCCATTGCAGAGTATAGATACTCCTCAACAACCGGGGAGAGACGGTGAATCTCGTCAATAAAGAGAACATCTCCCTTCTCCAAACCTGTTAACAAACCTGCAAGATCGCCCGGTTTATCCAGAACCGGACCTGATGTAATTTTTAAGTCAACCCCAAGTTCGTTTGCAACTATATGAGCAAGAGTTGTTTTACCTAACCCCGGAGGCCCGTGAAAAAGAACGTGGTCCAAAGCTTCTCCTCTCATCATAGCAGCCTTGACAAAGATTTTAAGATTTTCGATAATCTTATCCTGTCCCGAGAATTCAGAAAAATCTCTTGGCCGGATTTGTCCCTCAAAATCTCTATCTTTATTCTCCCTCTCTTGTCTGGGATCGAAATTAACCATAGTTTTTAACAGTTATAATATTTACAAATATATTCTAAATTTTAATACTTTATTTTGTTTTTATTATGGTTTGTTCATATGTTTATAAGTAAAGATATTAACCGAATTCTATAATTATTAACAGCTATTAACAACTTTTTCCACAATTTAATAGTTAACTAAAGATTTAAAAAAGAAGTTATTATAAATAATTAACCAAGTTTATTAACCTCTGTTGATAAAGTTAGCGTTGAGTAATTAACATTGGCCGCTTGTTGATAATTGTTCGATATCTTGGTGAAAAAATGGGTCAGAAAAATTTGGATAAACCGAAGCAATATTCATATAATAAAATCCACAATATTTAAAAAAATAATTATCAATATTTATTAACAGAAAGTGGTTAATAACCTATCTTTGCATCCAAATTATGAGTCATACAATTTCAGAAGATAGATTTATCCGCCAGGAGCCTGTTAAAGAGCTTGTTAGTTGGGCAGAGAATAGTGCAGAGAGGTGTGTTGTAATAGAGGGTCTCTACTCATCGGCAAAAGCGTTTGCAATTTCGGCAGCAGCAGTTAAAGGTATACATTTAATTCTCCTTAACAACAGGGAGGATGCTGTATATTGTAGTGGAGATCTATATAAACTCATTGATAAAGATAGAGTTTTCTTCTTTCCGCCATCAAAAAATTATTCTCACAAGAGCATTAATAAAGACTCTTCTCATCAGGTACAGAGAACAGCAGCAATAAATGCGGTAAAAGAGTATGCAGAGGGCAACTCAAAGTTTAAAAGTATAGTTTTAGTCGGTTACCCACACTCGATTACAGAGCTGGTGATAAACAAAAAAGCACTTAACTCGAGTATTCTGAAGATATCGCGGGGAGATACCCTCTCACACGATTTTGTACGAGAGACTCTGCTTGCCTACTCATTTGAAAGGGTAGATTTTGTATCTGAGCCGGGGCAGTTTGCTTTAAGGGGAGGTTTGATAGATCTATTCTCCTACTCAGATAACAGACCCTGGAGGCTTGACTTCTTTGGAGATACGGTAGAGAAGATTAAGGTCTTTGATATTGATAGCCAACGCTCACTGGAGGAGAGAGAGAGCGTAGAGATCTTTCCGGACATATACGAAACGCCTCAAATAGAGCAGGAGAGCATCTTCTCCTTTGCACAGGGAAAAGCTACATTGTGGATAACAGATGAGCAGTATTTTAGATCACAAATAAAGCTCATTGAGGAGCATAAAAGAGAGGATGAGATATTATTCGGATCAAAAGAGTTGAACACTGTTTTGGAGAGCCATAAAAAGGCTCTCTTTGCACCGGTCTCAAGAGAGTTTGAAAAGGAGAAGAGAGTACTATTTCACACTACCCCTCAGCCCGTTTTCAACAAGAATTTTGAACTGTTGGCTAAGGATATCTCACAAAAGATATCACAGGGGTATGAGGTCTCTATTCTTAGTGAAAATCCTAACCAGACCGAAAGGATAAGCTCAATTTTTTCATCCCTGGAGGGAGTGGGACACACCCATTTTGATGCAGAGAAGATATCTATTCACGAGGGATTTATTGACCATAATGCAAAAATATGCCTCTATACAGACCACCAGATCTTTGAGCGATACCACAGAGTTAAACCTCACAGGACCGTAGAGAAGAGTGAGCGGCTTACCATTAACGAGATAAACTCTTTTGAGATAGGGGACTACATTGTCCATATAGATCACGGGGTGGGGCAGTTCGGAGGATTAGTCAAGACACAAACAGCAGGAAGACAGCAGGAAGCAGTTAAACTGATCTATAAAGACGGGGATGTAATCTTTGTTTCCATACACGGCCTTCACAGGATAGCCAGGTATAAATCCAAGGATTCTCAACCCCCTAAAATTTACAAACTTGGCACAGGTGCCTGGCAAAAACTCAAGACACAAACTAAATCTAAGGTCAAGGATATTGCCAGAGACCTTATAGAGCTCTATTCAAAAAGAAGAGATGCAAGAGGCTTTGCCTTCTCCGGAGACACATTTATGCAGAACGAACTGGAGGCATCATTCATTTATGAGGATACACCGGACCAGATTAAGGCGACCAGCGCAATCAAAGAGGATATGGAGATGGAATTCCCGATGGACAGACTGGTTTGCGGAGATGTCGGATTCGGGAAGACAGAGCTTGCAATTCGCGCCGCATTTAAAGCTGTGGCCGACAGTAAACAGGTGGCAGTTCTTGTGCCTACAACAATTCTTGCTCTGCAACACTATAAGACATTCACAGCCAGGTTAAAAGATTTTCCCTGCAATGTATCATATATTAGTCGTCTCAAAACTGCCGGCGAGATTAAAGAGACATCGGAATCTATTGAGAGCGGAAAAACAGATATTATAATAGGAACTCACAGGCTGCTTAACAAGGAGATTAAATTCAAAGATCTTGGACTCCTTATTATAGATGAAGAGCAAAAGTTTGGAGTATCTGCCAAAGAGCGTCTCAGGCAACTAAAGCTGAATGTAGATACTCTCACCCTTACTGCAACACCTATCCCCAGAACCCTTCAGTTTTCCCTGCTGGGAGCTCGTGACCTCTCAATCATTAACACCCCCCCGCCAAACAGACTACCTGTCCAGACAGAGGTGATAGATTTTAACGAAGAGATAATAAGGGATGCAATCAATTATGAGATGGAGCGCGGAGGCCAGGTGTTCTTTGTGCACAACAGGGTTGAGGATATTCGCTCGGTAGAGGAGATTGTAAGAAGATTGTGCCCCGGAGTGAAGAGCTGCATAGGTCACGGAAAGATGGAGCCGGCAAAACTTGAGAAAACGGTTCTCGATTTTATGATGGGAGATTACGATGTGATGATTGCCACAACCATTGTTGAGAACGGAATAGATATACCAAATGCCAACACAATAATAATTAATCAGGCGCAGAATTTTGGGTTGAGTGACCTGCACCAGTTAAGAGGCCGGGTAGGGAGGTCTAATGTGAAGGCATTCTGTTACCTGATAATACCATCTGTCTCATCCCTCACAGACGAGGCCAGGAGAAGAATACGGGCAATAGAGACCTTCTCCGACCTGGGGAGTGGGTTCAATATAGCGATGCAGGACCTGGACATAAGGGGAGCAGGGAATATGCTGGGGGCAGAGCAGAGCGGGTTTATAGCAGAGATGGGATTTGAAACCTACCAGCGTATTTTGGCAGAGGCCTTTACAGAGATAAGGGAAGAGAGAGAGCTTGCCGGCACTAATGAGAGTAAAGATGAAGAGGGTGGGGGTGCAGGCAGATTCAGAGCAGGGGTAAAGAGAGAGGAGATTATATATATAAACGACTGCTCTATAGATACCGATCTGGAGATTCTTATACCGGACAGCTATATAAATATTACTGCAGAGAAGATAAGGCTATATAAAGAGTTGGATGCGATCAAAGATGCAAAGGAGCTTCAACGGTTTACAGATGAGATGCAGGACAGATTTGGGCCGCTGCCCGAGGAGGCGAGACAGCTCACCTTTATTGTGAAATTAAGATGGCTCGCCATTGAGTTGGGCTTCGAAAAGATAATCCTGAAAAACGGAATCCTTATCGCATATTTTGTAAGTAACCAACTCTCCGTGTACTATTCGTCGGCTAAATTTGCCTCAATTTTACAGTTCCTTCAAAAACAGCATAAGAGGTTCAGGGTGAAAGAGCAGAAAGAGAAGCTATATATAACGGTAGATAATGTGTTGAGCGTAGAGCAGGCCTACAATATATTTTTAGAGATGAAGTTGTAATTTTTTTTATCTTTGCCGATTGTGATAAATCTGTTGATAGATATAGGCAATAGTTCCGTAAAAGCCTCTTATGCCAAAGGGGGTTTACTTGAGGAGATTATACGGTATGACGGAGAGGATGTTTACGGGTTTATAGCCAATCTTGCAAAGAGAAGAGAGATTGATGTTATTGCGATATCGACTGTAAGGAGAGAAGGTGCTCTTTTTTTTAAGGAGCTGGAGAGCGAATGTAATAAATTGATAGTGGTAGACAGTTCAATGAAGCTACCTGTTATCAACAGATACAAAAGCCCCGAAACCCTTGGAAGTGACAGGATTTTATCTGCAGTTGCAGCTGGGCATATCTTCCCGGAGAGAGATGTAATGATCTTTGATTTCGGCACTGCCCTTACAATTGATTTTGTTTCAGGAAAAGGAGAATATTTAGGGGGAAATATTTCACTTGGATTAAGAGGCAGATTTAGAGCTTTAAATGATTATACTCAGCGACTTCCGCTATTGGGCAACCCGTCGGAAATTGCTGATGTGGGTAGTACGACAAAAGAGGCGATTGAGTCGGGAGTTGTTTTAGGTCTGATTTTTGAAGTTAGTGGTTATATTAAAGAGTATCCGAACCATATTTATATTTTTACAGGCGGAGATGCTATTTATTTTGCAGAAAAATTGAAAAGTTCGATATTTGTAGTTTACAATTTAGTATTGATGGGTTTAGCCCGCGTAGCAGAGAATTATGCGAAATCGGAATAATATTAGGATCATTGCAGCAACGGCAGCAATTTTTTTCACAGGAGCTTTTGCCTCTGCACAGAGTACCGATGCATTGGGTACATTTACCCCATACTCCGTATTTGGCGTAGGAGATATTAACAGGGCCGGAACAGCCTTTAACAAAGCTATGGGGGGTACGGGCATAGGTATAAGAGACAATCGTCTCATAAACATACTTAATCCCGCTGCCTATTCGGAGAGAGACACTCTCTCTTTTATGATGGATTTCGGAATGGATCAGAAAAATCTGTTTATTTCCGGACAATCAACAAAATCTGCATATAACGTATTCAATATGCACCATATGGTAATGAGTTTTCCTCTTTTCAAAAAATCTGCCTTTGCATTTGGGGTGACTCCATATAGCAGCGTAGGTTATAAATTTGAAGAGGCAGAGAGCGATCCTGCCACTATAACAGAGTTGGGCGATATACGATATCAAAGATTCGGTACAGGCGGAATAAACAGAGCTTTCCTGGGAGCTTCAATAGGCGTATTTAAAAACTTCTCAATTGGAGCAGATGGGGTCTACTATTTTGGGACAATCGATCGCAACTCAAATATAATCTTTACTACAAACCAGAGTTACAGAAGCATAAGCACAGGAATGGACTATGTTGTGAGCTCTCTCTCTGCCAAGCTGGGTATGCAGTACAAGATGGATTTTGCAGAGGATGTTAATTTTACAATGGGAGCAACCTGGCTTGCAGGGTCAAAACTCTCCGGAGATCTTACAAAGTTTGCATATGCAACAAATGCAAGCGGACTTAAGGATACAATTTACCATAATGTAGAGGAGAATACTCATATGGAGATTCCATCGGAATTGGGAGTAGGATTCTCTTTAAGGAAAAAAGATAAATGGATGGTTGCCCTGGACTACACAAGACAAGATTGGAGCAAGGTGCAGTTCTCAGAGACACCAGGAGTGAGCTTCACACCCTCTGTTAGCAACTCAATCAAACTTGGTTTTGAGTTTATACCAAATAGATACGATATCAGATACTACTCAAAAAGAGTGACATACAGAGGTGGGGCCTATTACGAAAACACATATATGAAGGTTGCAGATAAGCAGATTAGTGCAATGGGAATAACATTGGGAGCAACTCTGCCAATCTTTAGACTTTATAACGGAGTTGGGCTGTCTATGGATATGGGACAACGCGGGTCGCTTAAAAACAACATTATTCGTGAAAGATATGTGATGTTTAACATAAGCGTTTCACTCCACGACATATGGTTTATTAAATACAGATACGATTAATTACCGGTAATATAATAATTTCTAAGATCATGAAAAAAGTGCGCATTTTACTAATTTCTACCATTCTTTCGTTGGTTGCAACTCTTGGTTATGCCCAAGGTGCTCTTGCAGGTGCCAGCGAAGAGTGTAAATTGAATCTGTCATTTTACAACGACTGGATGAAACAGGATAACTATGCCGAGGCAGCTCCGCTTTGGAGAGAGGCGTTCCGTCTTTGTCCTCCGGGGGTTAGACAGGGGCTTTACCAGGACGGACAGAAGCTTTTCAAATATTTCATAGAGAAGAATAAGGATAATCCGAAGGTAAAGAATGCTTTAATAGACTCTCTACTGATGATGTACGACCTGAGAATACAATATTTTCCGGGAAGTGCAAAAATGGCATCAGAGTTCAAGGTTTACGATATGGATCACTATTTGACACAGAGTGACGAGAAGATCTTCTCTGCCATAGAGAAGGCGATGGAGTTGGGAGGAGACCAGACTGAGCCATCAATTCTGGTACTAGCTATGCAAAAGGTAAGCGGCCTTTATGAAGCAAAAAAAGTTACAACAGAGAAGGTGTTGGAGACATACACTCGTATCGAAAAGATGATCGATGCACAAGTAGTGGCAAAACACCAGGATGCAGATGCGGCGAAGAAGGATATCGACAACCTTTTTGCAACCAGCGGTGTAGCAAGCTGTGCAAACATTGTAGAACTCTTCACTCCAAGATTTGAGGCGAATCCGAATGATAAAGCTTTGGTGACCACAATCGTGAAACTACTTAGCGACCTGGAGTGTACAAATGAAGAACTCTTCTTAAAGACAGTACAGGCTCTTCACAAAATGGAGCCTAACTATCAATCTGCATACTACCTCTATAAACTATGTAGCGCAAAAGGTGATCACTCAACTGCCATAAAGATGCTGCAGGAGGCTATTGACAGCGATGCAACTCCGGACGAACAGGATGCAGCTCTGCTCCTTGAACTCTCTGACTACTATATGCGTAAGATGGAGAATATAGGTAAAGCTGCCGAAGCAGCAAAGCAGGCTATTCAAAAGAGTCCTACTGTTGCCGGAAAAGCAAACCTTATTATTGGCCTTGTTTGGGGCTCGCTCAGATGCTCCGGAAACGAGATTGAAGTAAGGGCTAAATACTGGGTTGCCGTAGATTATCTTATAAGAGCAAGAAATGCAGATCCTTCAATTGCAGAAGAGGCCACCAGGTACATCTCCACTTACAGCCAATACTTCCCTGCACAAGAGGAGGCGTTTATGTACAATATAATTGACGGCTCTTCATACACAGTTAACTGCAACGGAATGAGTGCTGTAACAACAGTAAGAACCCGCAAATAACAATATGAAGTCCGGCTCTTTTCATAGAGTAAAGAATATGGTAGCAGTCACTCTTGTGGTTGCTACCGCTCTTTTATCTTGTAAAGATGATATCCCTCTCTCCGATATTGCCGCAACTGAGGAGCTCCCCACTCAAAAGATCGAGAATATGACGGTTGTGCAGTACAGAAAAGGGATAACCGCCTATATCGTAGATGCTCCGTTAATGGAGAGATATACAGATAATCAGGCTCCGTATGATGTGTTTCCATCCGGAATTGTAATGAAGGGATACACTCCCGAAGGGCTGCTAGAAACCAGAATCAGGGCAAACTATGCCAAGCACGTGAAAAAACCGGACGAGGAGATTTGGGAGGCTCACGGGAATGTAGTAATAAACAACTATATAAACGGAGATAGAATTGAGACAGATACCCTCTTTTGGAACAGACTCTCCAAAAGAATCTACACTCACTCCTGGGTAAAGATTACAACCCTAGATCTTTTTATGCAGGGTTATGGAATGGAGTCAGATGAGATGGCCAGAAACGCAGTCATTCAGAATCCATTTGACAGCTATGCAATCGTAAGGAGAGATTCCACAGAAATTCCCTATATTGATACTGCCAATTTTATCGGGCCGCTTTTACCGCAATTAAAGTAGAGAATTTTAACAAATATGTTGATTCAAATAGTCATATCTTCGGTTTCACTAATCTTACTGGCACTATTTACAGCCATTGAGAGGGCATTGGGCTCTTTCAACAAACTTCGTTATGAGGTAGATAAGAAGCAGGAGAAGAGTTATGCATTAGTTACGGAGGAGCTGCTTGAGAGGGAGGGGGAGCTGATAAGTTCGCTGAAGGTGGCTACAGATATCTTTCTAATAATATTCGGCGTATCATTTGCTTTTATCTTTGATAATATTCTATGGGGAGTACCGCTTGCTTTTGTTGCAGTACTTCTGCTCGCAAAGGTCTTGCCTATGGCTGTGGCCACAGTTAACGCACATTTCATAATAGAGCACTTCATCTTCTTTGCAAAGGGGGTACTTACACTACTGTCGCCATTTATAAAGAGAGAGATTCAGAACCATATTCCGGAAAGAGAGGAGTCTAACGAGATGGTTATTTTTCAAAATGTACTCAACTTCTCGGAGGTCAAGGTTAAAGAGTGTATGATTCCCCGGACCGAAATCTGCGCAATCTGTGAAAGTGCATCTGTGGAAGATCTCTTAACTCTTTTTGCAGATTCAAAATACTCCAGAATAATTGTTTACAGAGAGAGTATAGATAAGATAACCGGCTATGTTCACTCCAAGGATCTCTTTTCCGGAGGAAAACCAATAAAGGATATTATCCGGAAGATTGATTTTTTTTCGGAGGAGATGGGGGCTCAAAAACTGCTTACCATACTCATCAAGAATAAACGCTCAATTGCAGTTGTCAATGATGAGTACGGAGGAACAGCAGGGATTGTTACTCTGGAGGATCTAATTGAGGAGATTTTTGGAGAGATATCGGACGAGCTGGATAAAGAAGATTTAGTGGAAAAGGTAATATCAGACAAAGAATTCATCTTCTCTGCCCGGCTTGAAATCAAATATCTGAATAAAACCTACGATCTTGACATACCTGAGAATGAAGATTATGAAACACTGGGTGGCTTCATAACCTATTTTCACGAGAATATTCCTTCTCAGGGTGAGACCCTATTATACAGAAATCTGGAGTTTACTATTCTTAAAACAAGCACAAACAGGCTGGAGAGTGTGGTTCTTCGAATTGTTGAGCAATAGACAAATCATTAATAAAAAATTACTATCTTCGCGCCTTACAAGAAAATAACCCTATTAAAAAAAATAAAATGGCAGTTCTCGAGAAGATCCGCGTTAAAATGGGTGTCTTTATCACCGTAATTATCGGTGTGGCACTTCTTTCATTTATTGTTGACGCAGACACACTACAGTCGGCTGTATCCATGTTCTCATCCAGATACAATGTTGGAGAGATGAATGGTAAGGCCATATCTTATCAAGATTTTCAGAAAAGGGTAGACTACTTTACCCGGATAAACCAACTAATGACAGGTTCGGCAGCTCTTGACGAAAAGGGTTCCGAAATGGTCAACCAAAGTGCGTGGCAGGACTTGCTGAGCGACAATGTTCTTATCCCGACTATAGGGGAGGCAGGCATTGCAGTTGGAGAGGAGGAGCTTTTTGATTTAAGCCAGGGTTCATCTATTTCACAGGTTCTCTCTCGTGAGAGGGGCTTTTTGGGAGCAGACGGGCAGTTTGACAGAAACCTTCTCATTCAGTTTATCAAATCAATTCCACAGGACAACACCGGTGATCTTGCAACATACTGGGAGTATCTTGAGAAAAATATGGTAGTAGACCAGATGGTGAACAAATATGTTACTCTTCTTTCCAAGAGTAATTTTCAGAATCCTGTTCAACTGAGAAGAGTAATTGAGGATAACAACATCACCTCGGATGTCTCTTTTATTATCCAGCCTTACGGTTTTGCCGATGACACAACAATCCTGGTCTCTAAGAAAGAGGCTAAAGATTACTATGCAAAATACAAACATAACCTTGAGCAACCTGCCGGGAGAGATTTAGAGTATGTAGTGCTTGAGGTGGTTCCATCGGCTGTGGATATCAGCGCAGCAGAGAGCGAAATTCAGAAACTTGTGGAGGAGTTCTCTACAACTACTAACCTCAGAGGATTTCTTGTAAGAAACTCAGATAAACCTCTGGATCTAAATTACTATAAAGCTGGCGAACTTGCCGCAAAATCTCCGGTTCTGGACAGCTTCGCATTTAAAGCAAAGATTGGAGAGGTACTTGCGCCTTACAAAGAGGGAGATATCTTCCGCTCTGCAAGAGTTATATCTGCAAAACAACTTCCGGACTCAGTTTTTGTAAATCATATTCTTCTTGCAAATCAGGACAAAGCGGTTGCAAAGAGATCTGCAGATAGCCTTATCCAGCTTATTGAGAAGGGTGCAGATTTCTCACAGATAGCTGCAGCAAACTCACTGGACAAAAACCCGAATGTAACACCGGGCGAACTGGGATGGCTAACACAAGCAACTCTTATTCCCGGCTTTGACACCTGTTTTGTTTCACCGATTAACAAACTGATCACAGTTGAGACAAACTACGGTCTTCATATCCTTAAGGTATCTCAAAAGACAAAACCTGTTACAAAGGTACAGGTAGCTGTTCTTGAGAAGGCGGCCGTTGCCAGCAAAGAGACCTTCCAGAGCTTCTACTCTCAGGCAAATGAGTTAGCTTCCAAGTCTGACGGTAAGATTGAAAAGTTCAATGAGCTTACTGCTCAAATGAATCTCTATCCACTGCAGGCGAATAATATTGCAGAGGGGGCAAAGAGTATCTCCAACTACAACAATGCAAGAGAGATAACCAGATGGGCTTATGAGGCAGAGGTTGGAAACGTATCTCAGATAATATCTATTGACAACAAATATTTCTTTGTCGTTGCACTCACAGCCATCAGAGAGAAGGGTATTCCTCCTTTTGAGATGATAGAGAAAGAGATTGCAACCACAATCAGGAGAGAGAAGTCGTGGGAGAAGGCTCTTGCGAAAGTTAAAGAGCAGGTTTCCGGCCTTACATCTCTTGATGCTATGGCAGAGAAACTTGGAACAACAGTGAGCAAACAGACCGGAGTCTCTTTTGGTGCTCCCGGTTCACAAAGCTTTGACCCGAAATTCATCGGCTTCGTTGCCGGTGCCCAGCCAAACACCCTTGTAGGCCCGGTTGCGGGTAATGTGGGAGTTTACATCTTCCAGGTAGATTCAAGGGAGACAGGAGCATTCTTCACAGAGGACGATGCAAAAACTGCAGGGCTGCAAGCTTTCAGTTACCAAATCCAAATGATTCCATCAATTCTGGAGAAGAAAGCAAAGGTACAAGATAACAGAGCGAAGTTTTTTTAACCTTGCCAAGCATCGTGAGATAAGAGGGTGACTAAATATTTAAGTCGCCCTTTTTTTATGTACAGTCGTTACTCCTGCGTGGAAAGCTCACCGGCAGCAACGCAGTTTTTTCAAACGCTTTTTTCTTTGTGTTTTTCAGGGCCTCCGGAACGCCTCCCTACGGTCGTTGAACGGTCCTCGGCCTTTTTCCGAAAAACACGTCAGAAAACAAGCTAAAAAACAGATGTTGCTGCCGGTGAGCTTTCCACGCATAAAAATATCACGACTGATTACAAAAAAAAGAGCGCCAAAATAACTTTTGGACACCCTCTTTTTTGAAAACGAATTCAGAAGGTTGTATTTAAACGTTAAACCGGAAGTGCATTATATCGCCATCCTGGACTACATACTCTTTTCCCTCAACGGCCATCTTTCCGGCCTCTTTGCAGGCAGCTTCGGTTCCATATTTTACATAGTCGCTGTATTTGATAACCTCTGCACGAATAAAACCCTTCTCGAAGTCTGTGTGAATCACTCCTGCGGCCTGTGGTGCCTTGAACCCTCTTGGATAGGTCCACGCTCTCACCTCCTGGATGCCGGCCGTAAAATAGGTCTCCAGGTTGAGCAGAGAGTAGGCAGATCTTATAAGGCGGGCAACACCGGATGAGTTGAGGCCGATTTCGTTCAAAAACATCTCCCGCTCCTCGAAGGTGTCCAGCTCTGCAATCTCTGACTCTATCTTGGCTGCCACAACCAGCAGCTCGGCATCTTCCTCTTTGATTGCCTCACGAACCTGATCTACATATGCATTGCCCTCTTTGGCCGAGGCCTCGTCTACATTGCACACATACAGAACAGGTTTGTTGGTGAGAAGAAACAACTCTTTGGACATCTTTGCATCCTCGGCGTTTTCGAAGATAACGGTTCTGGCAGATTTCCCCTGAACCAAAGCCTCTTTGAACCTAACCAGGATATCGTACATCCGTTTGGCATTTTTATCGCCACCGGTTTGTGCCATCTTCTGAACCTTGTTTATACGACTCTCAACAGTGTCAAGGTCCTTTATCTGCAGCTCTGTGTCAATAATCTCCTTATCCCTTACAGGGTTGATGTTTCCATCTACGTGCACAATATTGTCATCGTCAAAACAGCGCAGCACGTGAATTATTGCATCTGTCTCACGAATATTTGCAAGAAATTGATTACCAAGACCTTCTCCCTTGCTGGCCCCCTTTACTAACCCCGCGATATCTACAATCTCTACAGTTGCAGGAACAACCCGATGGGGTTTAACCAGCTTCTCCAGAACCTGAAGCCTTTCGTCCGGAACAACAGTTGAACCTATATTGGGTTCTATTGTACAAAAAGGGAAGTTTGCAGATTGAGCCTTACCCGAACTGATGCAATTAAAAAGAGTCGATTTGCCTACGTTGGGAAGTCCAACTATTCCACATTGAAGTGCCATTACCTTATTTATTACTTAAAATTATAAACTACTGCTTTTTTGAGGGTGCGAAATTAGCAAAAAAAGGGGGATAAATCTAAATTCAGATAATATATGCTTAGGATCAAATATTTATGCTTCCATAAAATTTCTTTTTGCTCTATTATTATTAAGTTTGTAAAGCATTTAATGGCGACTCTCCCAAATGGTAAGAATTGCATTTATAATCTGTTTTACATTTTGTGTGTATATGGTGAACAGCCGGGCTCAGGGTATCTCGCCGGTTGCCGGTAGAGATTATGTGGTTGTTTTTTGGAATGTGGAGAACTTTTTTGACACCAGGTTTGATCCCGGCAAGGAGGATGGAACCTTTATCCCCACAGGTGAGAAGCGTTGGACCCGGAGCCGGTTTATCGATAAACGAAACGGGATTGCAAAAACAATTATTGACATAGAGTCATTCCCGGCTCTCATTGGGCTGGCAGAGATTGAGAACAGGTATGTCCTTAACCAGTTGATATATGAGACCATGCTGGCGATGGGTGGGTATGCAATTGTTCACCGTGACTCCCCGGACAGGCGTGGGATAGATGTGGCGCTACTCTATTGCCGGAGTCAGTTTAGACCGCTCAAAAACAGCTTTATCCGGGTTAATGTCGCAGACTCTACTCCAAGAGACTCTGCAACTGCCTATGTCACCAGAGAGATTCTATATAGTAAAGGGGTGTTACACGATCTGGATACGCTGCATATCTTTGTAAACCACTGGCCCTCAAAATTTGGAGGGGAGGATGCCTCCGCTCCATACAGGGAGGCGGCTGCAGATGCGCTGGCCGGGGTGTGTGACTCAATTCTTGCAAAGAGCAGCCGGGCAAATATTTTGGTGATGGGTGACTTTAATGATACGCCCGATTCCGAGGTTATTAAAAATTTTGAGCAGAGGTGCAGGTTGCGGGTTCTGAGAAACTACAGGCAAATTGATAGCAGATTGTTCACAAAGAGAGCTGCAAAGGTTATAAACACAGGAACCATTAAATATAAGGGGGTGTGGGAGCAGATAGATATGTTTATGGTGTCGGAGAACCTTTTGGATAGCAGGGAGCCCATCTCTACCGGGGATGAGTATTTTAGCCTCTTCTCCCCAACCTATCTTCTGGAGAGGGACAGGGCATATACCGGGTTCAAACCCAAAAGAGGCTATGTCGGGCCCAGGTATAACGGGGGTGTGAGTGACCATCTACCTGTAATTCTTAAGATTAAGAGAAATTGGTGACCATCTGCAGGCATACTTTTAATTTTCCTATCTTTGCGATATGTATGTAAGAGCGAAAAAAGCACTTGGTCAACACTTTTTGAAAGACCAGAAGATTGCCCGGCGGATTGTAGATGCGCTCCAGATTCCTGAGAGCAACATAGCGGGCGACACAAATGTTATTGAGGTTGGGCCGGGGACCGGTGTTCTTACTCAATTTCTTGTTAATGACCCAAGAATAAATTTGGTTTTGGCAGAGATAGACAGCGAGTCTGTAGAGTTTCTTAAGATTCACTATCCCAACCTTGGAGAGACACTTATCGAGGGGGATTTTCTAAAGATGGATCTGGCAAAGATCTTTACCGGAGATTTTATGGTAATAGGTAACTTCCCGTACAACATATCTTCTCAGATATTCTTCAAGGTACTCGAATACCGCGAGAGGGTTCCACAGGTGGTGGGGATGTTACAGAAAGAGGTGGCAGAGCGGCTTGCTTCTCCTCCGGGAAACAAGAGTTACGGAATACTCTCTGTGCTTTTGCAGGCGTGGTACGATATTGAGTACCTCTTTACCGTTGACGAAAATTCATTTACACCTCCACCAAAGGTAAAATCTGCAGTCATAAGGATAAAGAGAAACTTAAGGACGTCACTGGGTTGCGATGAGGTGTTGTTTAAAAGTGTAATTAAGACAACTTTCAACCAAAGGAGAAAGACCATAAGAAACTCAATTAAACCCATTGCGGGTGGAGTGATTCTCCCGGATGATATACTAATGACAAAGAGACCGGAGCAACTTTCGGTTGAGCAGTTTGTAGAGCTTACAAATCTGTTGGAGAGCTGTTTGCGACAACCAATTACTTAGAGTTGATTGCCTCAACAGGGTTGAGGTTGGCTGCTGTATATGCAGGAACAAACCCTGCAATAATACCTATAACAGAAGAGATAACCAATCCGCGAATCACATTGTAGGCGGTAAGTTGCATCGGGAAGGATTCGTTGCTGCCAATTGCAGCCACAACAAGAAAGACCATAAATATCCCTATTGCACCCCCGACAACTGCAAGAGCCGCAGCCTCTGCAAGGAACTGGGTGAGGATTGTATATTTTTTTGCCCCTAATGCTTTTTGAATTCCTATTAGGTTTGTTCTCTCTTTAACAGAGACGAACATTATATTTGCGATTCCGAAACCTCCGATTAGAATTGAGAACCCACCGATAATCCAGCCTGCAAGCGAGATTCCGGCAAAGATCTCTTTGGTGGAGTTAAGCAGGAATGTCATTTCGTTCAGGGCGAAGTTATCTTTCTGTTTTGGTTTTAGCCTTCTCACAGAGCGAAGTAACTGCCTCATCTCCTGAATAAACTCATCTCGGCTAACGCCGTCCAGAGGTTTTAGACAGATCATAGCATCGGACCTCTTTACATTAAAGAGATTTGAGGCAAAACTGTATGGGACAAGGATTGAGTTGTCGGTATCGAAGATGTTCACTATGCTCTCACCCGCCTTCTTCATTACCCCGATAACCCGGGCATTGCTGTTGCCCACCTTTATTACCTTATTAATAGGCTCTTCTCCGGCAAAGATTATATCTGCAACCGAGTGACCTAAAATAACAACGGGCACTGCAGATTGTGTCTCATAAATTGAGAAGTAGCGGCCAATCTCAATATCTACATTTGCAACCATATTCCACTCAAATGTGGGTGCGGTGACAAACCCCCCGTTAAATGAGTTTCTGCGGTACTTTACATTCATTCCGGTGAATGTTACAAATGCTATGGCGTCAAGAGTTTTGGAGTTAGTTTTTAAGAATGTATACTCCTCATATTTTGGGAGAGGCCTGGTGCGAAACTCCCACCACCTGTACTCCTGGCCATCTTCCGGAGCAAATGGAAATTGCTGAACATAGACAGTGGTTGACCCAAAGCTGTTAAGGCCGCTCTCTACATTTGATCTAAGGGCATCAATAGCTGTAAATACCGTAACTATGGAGAAAATCCCAATTGAAACGCCAAAGAGAGAGAGAAAGGTGCGAAACTTATCCCCCTTAAGTGATCCAAATGCAAAGATGATACTCTCTGCCATAAGCTTAGATACCATCGTAACTCTTCTGTAAAATTTAATCATCTGCCCTCCTTAAAGACCGAGTCTCTTTTTTAAATTTCTTAATTTGTCAAAGGCGTCCAGCGGAGAGAGAGAGTTGATGTCCATCTCCCGCAGTTCGTCCCGTATTGATATCAGAAGAGGGTCTTCCAATTGGAAGAACGACAGCTGCATTGCATCTTCGTTATCTGAAACCCTCCGTTTTGTTCCACCTTTTTTCCCGCTGCTCTCGAGCTGTTTAAGCACTCTCTCTGCTTTGGTTACAACATCCCTGGGCATTCCTGCCATTCTTGCAACGTGTATCCCAAAACTGTGAGCAACACCACCCCTGCACAATTTTCGCAGAAAGATAACTCTTTTTTCTACCTCTTTCACAGATATGTGCCAGTTTTTTACCCGGGTGAACTTATCCTCCAGATCATTAAGCTCGTGATAGTGTGTTGCGAAGAGGGTTTTTGCCCTATGTTCCGGGTGTTCGTGCAGGTACTCTACAATAGCCCAGGCTATTGACATTCCGTCATAGGTGCTGGTTCCGCGACCAATCTCATCCAGCAGCACTAGGGAGCGAGACGAGAGATTGTGCAGAATTGTGGCGGTCTCCAGCATCTCCACCATAAAAGTGGACTCCCCCTTTGTGATGTTGTCCGAGGCTCCCACCCGGGTGAAGATCTTGTCTATGATTCCGATGTTTGCCGCTTTTGCGGGAACAAACGACCCTATTTGGGCCATAAGTACAATAAGAGCAGTCTGGCGGAGCAGAGCGCTTTTACCGGCCATATTTGGGCCTGTTAAAATTATAATCTGCTGGTTTTCGTTGTCCAGAGTGAGGTCATTGGCAATATACTCCTCCCCTGCAGGCATAAGAGCCTCTATAACAGGGTGCCTCCCCTCGATTATCTCCAGAGTTGTGCCAAGGTTGAGCATCGGACGGCAATATTTTCTCTCCTGAGCCAAGTGTGCAAAGCCAGCAAGGCAGTCCAGCGTTGAGAGTTCAAAAGCGTTTTTTTGAATTATGGGGATGTTTTTCTGGATTGCAGATACAATTTCGTTAAAGAGCAGCTGCTCCAGAATGAGCATCTTCTCCTCCGCCCCAAGAATCTTCTCTTCGTACTCCTTGAGCTCCTCTGTAATGTATCTCTCTGCACTAACCAGTGTCTGTTTGCGGATCCAGTCTGCGGGAACCTTATCTTTATGAGTGTTGCGCACCTCCAGATAGTACCCGAACACATTGTTGAAACTTATCTTTAACGAGCTGATTCCGGTTCTCTCGCTCTCCCGCCGCTGTATATCGTTTAGAATATCTTTGCCGTGGCGGGCGATATTGCGCAGAGTGTCCAGCTCTTCATTTACTCCTGTCGCAATAACATCTCCTTTGCCGATCATTCCGGCAGGATCTGCAAGCATCTCCCTGCCAAGTTTTTCCAACAGGGTGGCACAACAATCCAATTGCGCAGCAAGGGCGGTAAGCTCTACAGATCCGGAGTTTGTGCAGAGCTCTTTGATTGGGGCGACCTGTTCGAGCCCTCTTTTAAGCATAGTCACCTCGCGTGGAGAGATTCTGCCTGCTGCAGCTTTTGAGACAACCCTCTCCAAGTCGCCCACATCGTGCAGATATGCCCGAAGCTGCTCTTTGATGGAAACACTCTCATCTGCATTAAAGAGGTGCTCCACAATATTAAGGCGGATATTTAGCTCGTTAATATTCTTAAGCGGCATTGCCAGCCAGTTCCGCAGGGTTCTGGCCCCCATTGGGGTAGAGCACCTGTCTATGGTTTTGATGAGGGATGCTGCACCCTCCTGATATCCGCCAAAGACCTCCAGATTGCGAAAGGTGAATTTATCTATCCACACATACTCCCCTTCGTCTATACGGGAGATGGAGCAGAGATGCCCCAGCCCTTCGTGGCGGGTGAGCTCCAGGTAGAAGAGGATTGCTCCGGCGGCGGTTATTGCCAGGGGCATATTCTCTATTCCAAACCCTTTGAGAGATGGGATACCAAAATGGGTTTTCAGCTTCTCCAGGGCCGCCTCCGGGACAAATGCCCACTCATCCATTGTTGAGACAAAGTAGTCGTTCCCGAACTTCTCCTCAAAACCCTTTCGGTATGAGCGCTCTATAAGGACCTCCTTTGGAGACATACTTGCAAGCAGCAGCTCTATGTAGGCATAGGAGCCGGATGCCACGTGAAAAGACCCGGTAGATATGTCCAGAAATGCTATCCCTGCCTGCTCTTTCTGGAAATAGAGCGAACAGAGGTAGTTGTTCTCTTTGTTGGAGAGGAGCTGGTCGTTATATGCAACCCCCGGGGTAACCAACTCTGTTATTCCGCGCTTTACAATCTTCTTGGTAAGCTTGGGATCTTCCAGTTGGTCGCAGATTGCCACCTTATATCCTGCCCTTACCAATTTAGGCAGATAGCTGTCTATCGAGTGGTGGGGAAATCCTGCCAGTTCTACATAGGAGGCTGCTCCGTTTGCCCTTCGGGTAAGAACAATTCCTAAAACCTTAGAGGCGATTATAGCATCCTGTGAAAATGTCTCATAAAAGTCCCCGACACGAAAGAGCAGGATGGCCTCCGGATGCTTCGCCTTAATGGCGAAGTACTGCCTCATAAGTGGTGTGTCGGCTATTTTATTATCTATGTTCATCCCCACAAAAATAGTCAAATATGTTGGATTGATTAATAATCTGTAATGCTATCTTTGTATTGAATTTTTACAATGATAAAAGCACTTTATAACAAGCACCAATATTTTTTCAATATTTTTGCTGTTCTGGCATTGCTGGTAATTACCAGGTTGCTGGATGGGTTTGCCTGGTATCCTCCACATCCGGATAAAACAAAAACCTTACTACTTGAACATCTATTTCAATTCATCTCCTTTTTCCCATTTATTTTCTTGATAATATACACTTACGGGTTGGCATTAAAAAAGAGATCAAAAACAGTTATATATTCTCTTATAATATTTTATGCTGTTTTCGCCCCTCTCTTTGTACTTTGCTTTAGTACCTGGCTGGAGATAACTTTATTAAGAGCCAAAACACAACCTGTTACACTTAAACTTATTGAACAGTTCACTCCGGGAGCAGGTATGGTTATCCTGTTTTTAAGTGCAACATACTTCCTTACATACCTTAAGATTCAATCTGCAAGTCAAAGAGAGGCGGCTCATAATGCAGAGTCATTGATCAAAGACGTACAAATTAAGATGTTTCGCTATCAGATAAACCCTCATTTTCTATTTAATGTTTTAAACTCTATCTATACCTTAATAGATGAAAATACAGAGAAGGCGAAAAAACTTGTACTTGATATGTCGGATTATTACAGATATACCCTTACTAAACAAAAAGAGTGTGTCTCTATCGAAAGCGAGATAGAGTCTATCGTTAAATATCTTGAAATTCAAAAAACAAGATTCGAAGAGAAGTTTCAATATGAGATATCTGTTGACGAAGCAGTAAGGCCGCTTTTAATACCCTCGTTTATTATTCACCTTCTCATAGAAAACGCCATAAAGTATGGCACAAAGACTACTAAACAAAAATTATTGGTCAATCTTTCAGTTAAACTTGTCAAAAAGGACCTTTTTATAAGAGTCTCAAATACGGGTAAACTACTTGAATTACCCACCAATAATGAAAAGAACACAGAGGGGACAAGTAATGGAATAGATAATTTAAAAAACAGACTGGCCCTATATTTTGGAGACAACTACTCATTTTCGCTTGAAGAGGTGGACGAATGGGTTTTTGCAACAATAGAGATCAATAACATCATCACCCAATGACACCTATAAAAGCTATCATCGTAGATGACGAAAGACTTGCCAGGGTTAGCCTCAGGAGGTTGCTGGAACCTTACCCGGAAATTGAGATAGTGGGAGAGGCAGATTCGTGTAAAAGCGCCATTGATTTGATTGATACCAATAAACCCAATTTGGTTTTTCTGGATATCCAGTTGAGCGGAGAGACCGGGTTTGATCTATTGGAATCAATTGACAAATCAATTAAAATATTTTTTGTTACAGCATTTGACGACTTTGCTATTCGCGCCTTTGAGGTTAATGCCATCGATTACCTGCTAAAACCGGTTAGTCCACAGCGTCTAAAAGTCTCTCTGGATAGGTTGATAAACAGAGAAGATGTTCAGAAAAACGTAGCAAACAGTTATGAATATTCCGACAGTATCTATGTGCGGATAAGTAATTATGCTTCCAGATTCATAAAAATCGGCACGATAACACTTATTGAACCGGTGGGAAATTACTCCAAAATCTTTACCACCGACGGCAAAAATTGTTTGGTACTAAAAACATTAAAACAGTGGCAGGAAGAGCTGCCCGGTAATTATTTTGTAAGGATTCACCGCTCTTGCATTATAAATATTGAACACGTAGACCGCATAGAAATAGATTCAAAAACTCAACACCGGGTTTTTTTGAAAAACATACCAAAACCGCTTGATGTTAGCCGTAGGTATGCGAAAAAACTAAAATCCACTCATCATATTATTTGACCACTAGTCATATTTCTCATTGATTTTGAATTTCTCACTATTTTCTTTGAGAAAAAAATGGAAATTAATTTAAAAAGTGTATTTACAACAGGATTGGTTGCCGGGTTAGTAATCAGTCTTAGTGCAATTAGTATGGTTCCCGTTGTCGGGAATGAAATGGATGTGGTTCTTGCAATTCGGGGACTTCCTCCATTAAGCAATCTGGCATATGGTTTTATGCCTGTTAAACTAACCGTTATAGGAACCATCTGGGGCTTGGGAGAATTGTTACTGGCCGGTATTGTCGGGTCAAGATTGTATAAGGAGAAAAAAATAGCGTGAGAAACAAATGAAAGCAATTGTCTGTACTAAATACGGCCCTCCCGAGGTTCTTAAAATTAAAAATGTAGCAAAGCCCATTCCAAAGGATGATGAAGTACTCATTAAAATTTATGCTACAGAAGTGACCAATAGTGATATCTTTGTCAGGAGTTCTCAGGTATCCATCAAATTTTGGATCCCTTTTCGGCTTATGGTGGGTTTGTTAAAACCAAAAAAATCAATAATTGGATTGGTGCTTGCAGGAGAGATTGTGTCAGCAGGAAAAGAGATAACGCGATTTAAGGTAGGTGACCAGGTTTATGGACTTACCGGTTTTGGTTTTGGGGCATATGCAGAGTATAAATGTATGAAGGAGACAGACTCGACCTATGGGTGCCTGGCTTTAAAACCAACAAATTTAACATCTGAAGAGGCTACAGTTGCAGCTTACGGAGGACTTCTGGCATTTCAGTTTATGGAAAAAGGGAATATTCAACCTAAGCAAAATGTGCTTATTTATGGAGCTTCGGGGACAACAGGGACAACTGCAATCCAATATGCCAAATACTTGGGAGCAAATGTTACTGGAGTATGCAGCACAGCAAACCTGGAGATGGTAAAAACTCTCGGTGCCGATACTGTAATTGATTACACTAAAGAAGAGAATTTAGCCCCGGGAGTCAAATTTGATTTCATACTTGATGCTGTTGGTAAAAGAAAAACTTCAAAACTGAAAAGTGCTTGTAAAAAAGCTCTCGCACTCGGAGGAAAATATGCATCAATCGATGATAGCGCTCTGTTGTTAGATTCTAAACGTCTTGAGCGGATAAAAGAGTTGGCAGAGGCCGGATTCCTGAAGCCTGTTATTGACAGATGCTATCAGTTTGAAGAGATTGTTGAGGCTCACAGATATGTTGGTCTCGGACACAAAAGAGGTGGTGTAGTAATTAAGATATTATAAGGGAGTTGTTTATGGAAGATAATGGGTTTGACATTATTTAAAAAGTTGAAGCTGCATATTTGGAAAGTATCTCACATTAGCAATTCGGAAGTCTTAAAGATTGAATTCAAACCTTCAGGTATCTTCTTTTTAAACGGCCAGTCCAGGTAATTCAGATCGTGATTGTGTCCCTCAAAAAAGAAACATTTTAGATTTGACTTATTGGCTTGCCTGAATCTGGATTGAATGTCGTATACTCCTTCGACAGGAGCATTACCATCTTCAATTCCATGAAATATATAAGTCGGAATATCAATTCTTAACAATCTTGTTTTATTGGCTTCAAGCTTAAAATGCTCCTTAAGCCACCTGCTGCTTACTCTGAAATAATTTTTCCATATCCAGGCATCACTGTCTGAATCAATCATTTTTAATAAGTATTCAAAATATGGAGCAGCCCTAGAACCAAAGTCACGGTAATCAAGAACACTGTCTTTTACTATGTCGAGCGATTCAAACGAAGCATTCCCCAGCACTCTAGTTCTGCCCAGTACGGCAATTGAGTCAGATGATTCATACTCATTTTTACTAATCATATTGTCCTTGTTCAAATCAAAGTATTTTCGAAGGTTAATAATAGACGCTTTTCCTGAGTATTGCCATTTTATTATATCAAACAAGTTGTCGTTAGCATACCCAAATAGCAGTAGTGCATCAATTTTTTCAACTTTCCTGTCTGCAACTATTGACGCAACTATTGTTCCCTCACTACAACCCAGCAAAGCTATTTTTGCGTTTACGAATCGCTTGTCATTCCTTAAAGTTGAAATTATTGCTTCAATATCCTCTGCTTCCGTCATGGGAAGATATTTAGAGTATTTTACGGAATCAATTTTATCATAATAAGGAGGAGTATCTCCAATATCTACCCCTCTTCTGTTATAGGAAAAAAATCCAATTCCTCTTTTGTTAAATTCGTCGGCAAACAGATCAAAATAGCTAAATTCGGTATTCCCAATTTTTCTTTTATTAAGATAGGTATTCGGGCCTGTACCATGCACGAAAACAACCAGTAATGGAACTTTATTCCCCTGAGGAAGTTTCAGTTGTCCTGCTATGCTTTCTCCATCGGACAACCGTACTTTCACAATTTCTTCTCCAAACGCGCAGATACTTAAGCTAATAACAATCAATAATATTAAAATCTTTTTCATATAGATTCGCTATTAAAAGTTAGTTGAGTATGCAACTCTTTCAAAAATTCAAGATTTTTTATTTGATACTTGCGAATTTTATTAATTGCAAAGTAGGAGACGAATAAGCCAACCAGAAACCCTACGATAAGACCGATTATTGATTCTTCACTCTTCATTACTTCAACAAACGGTTTATATTCATAATAAACGTGGATTGATATATTTATCATCACTAAAAGGATTGGAATTATTACAATATATAATTTGCTGTATTTACCCAATAACCATTTTGACAACAAATTGATTCTTTGTTCCAACCAATCCTTTAACGACAAGCTGCATCGATTACGATTCAATTTATTCAATGAAAATAGAGAAATAATTAAAGCGGAGAATGTTATAAGAATGAGTATAGAATTATTAATCAGATAGAAAATGTCATCCTGCCTGTTAAGAGCTGTCACGATCAAAAAGACAATCAAACCAAAACTCACAATAATATCTATACTAAGAATAAAGAAAAATTTATTAATTGTTTTCCTGATTTTGTTATCTAATAATTGATTCAGTTGCCCGGTTGTTTTTAGATCAATTTCGGAATCAATATTTTTCCATATTTTTTGCAATTCATTATTTTCCATAGTTGAGGGGATTTAAATTTTGTTTCAGGAGTTCTTTAGCTCTATTAATTCGTACACCTACATTGGATTTGGATATACCAATTATTTGGGCAATTTCATCATAACTCTTCTCTTCAAGGTATAAAAGCATTATCGGTTTGTCAATTTCATTAAGATTGTAAATCGCTCCCAATAGCATCTTACTTACTTCACTTAAGGATAGTTCTTCAATTATATCAATCTTGTCAAAAGATTCGGGGAGATTTTCTCGGTACTCAATTCGTGACTCTTTCTTCAATTTCGAAATTGAAGTATTAATAGATACAGCATAGATCCACGAGCCTATACTACTCTTATTCTTTAAACCCGGGAATGATTTCCAAAGTTGATAAATGATCTCTTGAAAATTATCCTCTCTGTCAGAAGCATTTTTGAAGTAGATAAGGTTTACCTTATGCAGTATGCCTTGATAATTTGATAATATTTCCAGAAAATCGTCCTTAATTGACTTCATATTAAAATTCTTTACTTATAAAGTATCACGGAATGAAGATTTATTACAAAATAACTGAAAAAATATTTTGAAATGTATACAAACGAATTGGATCTGTAAAAATGGTTTCTAAAAATAGCACCAGTTATCATATTATTTGACCGCTAGTCATATTTTTCATTGAGTTTATCTGCAGGGATATTTCCTTTGGGCAATTAAAAAAATAAAAGCGAAATAATTTATGACATCTAAAACAAAATTTTTAAGACAAATCTTAATCACAGTAGCTGTAATAGCCTTTTTTTCAAGCTGCAGCACAATTAATCGCAGTATGAGAGAGCCCGATACAAGGGTTAATCTAAGAATGAGCGATTTCTCACTATCAAACCAAGTAACAGCAACAGCAACATCAGTAAAGGTTATTGGCATCGACTGGGCCAGACTTTTTAAGAAAAAAACAGGGGTGGTTGATGGTAGCAGCTCTTCCACAATCAATCTGGTATGTATTCCTGTAATTGGAAATATAGTATCAGACAGGACTGCAAATTATTCTCTCTATGAGTTGATGAGTGATAGTCCCGGGTACGATGTGGTCTTTTACCCTCAATATGAAACAAAAATTTTAAGACCGGTACTAGGCATCGGCTTCTTTTCTAAGATTACGACAGTTAAGACAACAGCCAGACTTGGGAAAATGAATAATTAAAAGGGGGATCATATGAAAGCAATTGTTTTTACAGAATATGGTGCACCAGAGGTCCTGAAACTCAAAGAGGTTCCAAAACCAAAGCCAAAGGATAATGAAATCCTTATAAAGGTCTACGCAACGCCATTAAATTTTGGAGATACACTTGTACGAAAATTCAACTCCATTACCCCTAAAAAATTCCATATGCCGTTCATATTCTGGTTTTTAGGAAAGCTCTATTTTGGTTTCAAAAAACCTAAAATAGAGATATTAGGGAGTGAATTTTCCGGGAAAGTTGAATCTATCGGTAAAAATGTAAAAAGGTTTGTCGTGGGAGATCAGCTCTTCGGATATCGTGGCCCACGTATGGGTGCTTATGCAGAGTACCTGTGTATGAACGAAAATGACGTTGTTGCTCATAAACCAACCAATATGTCATATGAACAGGCAGCCGCTATACCTTATGGTGCAATTATGGCGTTAGGTTCTATCAGAAAAGCAAATCTGAAAGCTAAACAGAGCGTTTTAGTCAACGGAGCTTCCGGCGGCATAGGCCCTATTGTGGTGCAACTTGCAAAATATCATTTTGATGCAATTGTAACCGGAGTTTGCGGGACACCTAGAATACCGTATGTTATCTCTATGGGTGCAGATAAGGTAATCGATTACACCAAAGAGGATTTTAGTAAAAACGGAGAGACCTATGACTATATTTTTGATATTCTTGGGAAATGTTCAATTGAAATGTGCAAACGCTCACTTAAGAAAAACGGGAGCTGCCTTTATGTAAGTTTTAAGATGAAGCAGGTTTTTCAAATGTTATGGAGATCAATAGCGGGAAATAAGAAAATAGTCTGTGTAATGGTTAATGAAAACACAAAAGATTTGATTTTCATTAAAGAGCTTATAGAGGCGGGTAAGATTAAATCAATAGTAGACAGATGCTATAGATTAGAGGAGGCTGCCGAAGCACACAGATATTTTGAAAGCGGGAACAAGCAAGGCAGTGTTGTATTAACGTTATATGATGAGCATAATATTTACGGAAGCTAACCACTTATCACATTATGTGACCACTAATCACAATTATAGTTTATTTTATTGACTCTGGTACTTTCTTTGAAGCAAATAGAGATATTTTAAAAAATGAAACAAGTAAAACTAACACCCAAAAAGGCATTTATGAAATGCGGAACCTGCAGCAGTGCTATGTTCCATTTGCTTAATCAGGAGTTTGACAACCTGAGTGAGACAGAGGAAAAAGCGTGTGACCTTTTAGCAGGAGGGGTAGCACAAAAGGGGCATCAGTGCGGGATGCTTTGGGGTGCCTCTCTGGCTGTTGGAGTAGAATCACTCAAAAGACACAGTGACAAAAACCATGCAATTGCATCTTCAATAATAGCGTCACAATACATAGTAGAATCTTTTGAAAAGAGAACCAAAACAGTTAATTGCAGGGATATTTCAGGAATTGATTGGGAAAACAAACTAGATTTTGCCCTCTATATGGCAAAAACTATTCTGCAGGGATTTGTATACAGTCCTTGTTTCAAACTTATTGACAAATGGACCCCTGAAGCCATTCAGGCAGCTAACAAAGGGTTTGCAGGTAAAAAGATATACAGCAAAAATTGTATAAGCTGTGCATCCGAGGTTGTAAAAAAAATGGGGGCAAGTGAGCAAGAGAGTATTATAGTTTCGGGTTTTGCAGGAGGAATTGGCCTGAGCGGAAATGGTTGCGGGGCTTTAAGTGCAGCAATATGGTATAAAATGTTAGACTGGGCGAAAAAGAATACCGGGAAAAACCCTGCCTTTTTTAATAATCAGGATGTAAAGAGTTTATTAAGGTCATTTTATATCCAGACTGACTCCGAAATGTTGTGCAGGAAGATTTGCGGGAAACAATTTGAATCAATTGACGAACACTCAGATTATATTCGAAGCGGTGGTTGTAAAAACATAATTGAAGCACTGGCAAATTCACGATGAACAGATTTCTTTATAAACGGCAGGTCTATCTTGACAATAATGCCACAACATACGTTAGCAAACGTGTGCAGAGAATTATGATGCGGGTATTAAAATATTATTGGGGCAATCCATCATCGGGTTATCACATTGGTAAAATGTCGGCACAAATTATTGAGAAGGCCCGCGGGCAAGTTGCAGATGCCGTTCGTGCCCATTCACACGAGATATATTTTACAGGATGTGCCACTGAATCTAACAACGCTGTCTTAAAAACATTAACTAATCACTTCTATCCTCAAAAGAAGAAAATCATCTCTACTCCCGTTGAACACCCTTCTATAATGAGTACATTAGAATATCTACAAACTCAAGGAGTAGTTGTTCAATATTGTCCGGTAGATAATTATGGGTTCATCTCCATCAAAGAGCTGGAGGCTCTTTTAGATGAAGATACCTTTTTAATATGCTGTATTTTTGCAAATAATGAGATTGGAACTATTCAAAATATCAAAGAAGTATCTGCACTCGCAAAATCACAGAATGTTCTTGTTTTGTCTGACTGTGTTCAGGCACTTGGCAAGGTGCCGGTTGATGTGAAGGATTTGGGGGTAGATTATGCAACATTCTCTGCTCATAAGCTCTATGGACCAAAGGGAGTTGGAGCATTATATGCAAAAATAAGCAGTCCCCTTGAGCCATTCATCCACGGCGGACATCAGGAAGAGGGAATGCGTGCGGGCACAGAATCGGTTCATAATATTGCAGGTTTTGGCGTGGCTTGTAAGGATGTTACAAACCTTATAGCCTATTCCGAAAAAACAAGACTACTAAAAGAACAATTTATAAAACAACTGAAAGTCATCAAACCCGATATAATAATCAACTCTCCAACAGACAATTGTTTGCCAAATACAGTCAGTATTACTTTCCCGAATATCAACAGCAAAGAACTTATGATGATGTTAGATTATAACGGCATTGCCGTATCATCCGGTTCTGCGTGCAGCAGTCAATTAAACAAACCGTCCCACGTTTTAAAAGCTATTGGATTATCCGATAAAGAAGCAACAGAAACTCTTCGAATCAGTTTCGGTAAAGAGACATCGGAAAGAGATATCAGATATACTATAAAAGTGATAGATAATTACTTAGCACTAATAAAATAATAGTAACCAAAACTAAATAAATGACAATTGAATCAATAAAAAAGAGAGGTTTCGGAATCTCAATAATAGTATTTCCAGTAATGCTGCTAGCAGGGTTTTTAATGCATCCTAACATTCTAAATCTCGAGGCTCTTCAAACGGTTGAACAACTGGTTGGAAGATTTCATAATCAGCCCATATTCCATTTTGGGCACTTGCTTGTAATGTTTGCCGTCCCGGTTATAATGATAGCTCTGATTAGTTTTATGAATGTGCTGCAAGGGAAGGGCAAACAATTAGGTTTTTGGGGCGGGGTTATCGGCTTATTTGGTGCTTTCATCTTAGCTGTAGACAAAGGCGCTTTATGTTTGGTATTATCTGCATTCGACACTTTACCGGAGGCTCAATTTCAAGAGTTTGCCCCTTTTCTTAGTGTTGTTGTAAACAAAGCCGGCTTGCTTTGGGTGGTTTGGTTATTACCATTATTACCAATTGGTGCATCAATACAAGCACTGGGTCTTTTAAAAGAAAAATTTATCAGCAAATGGCAAGGAGTATGCATTATTTTTGGGCTTCTGTTACTTAACAACCCAGATATTGAACTAATTAGTGCAACGGGTGCTTTGCTTATGTGTGCCGGATACATTCCGTGGGGCGTCAGAATACTTCAGGGCAGAATGAATTGCTCTTCAACTTCTTGCCCTATATACGACAAAAAAAAGGATAAAAACTTTAAGTGTCTTAAGCCTTGTAATTAATTATTCCAAAAATGAGACATACAGCATTACTATTTCTATTTATAGGTGTAAGCCTTAATTTATTCGGGCAAAAGCAATCATTAAAAGAACAGGCACTGGATAAGTTCAAAAAAGAACATTACTCAGAAGCAATTCTCTTATTGGAACAAGCGGCAAAAGAGACCCCGAAGGATGCGGAAATTTTTTACTATTTGGGATGGTTCAACCATTACAGGGCATACGATAGTCGACCATTGAGCGGATACAGCTTTTCATATTCCGAACAAATTTTCAAATATTTGGACAAAGCCCTTGAACTCAAGCCCGATTATGGCGATGCAAAGTACTTTTACGGTGCGGAATGTAGCGGAAACGCCTTTATTGCAATGCAGAATAATGATGAGGAGAAGTTAAGGTATTTCTATAAATTGGCCAATGACAAAGGTGCATATCCGGCCTGGCTAAAAGAGTTCGGGCGAAATTTCCTGAAAAGTTGCGATGCTAACGCAATTTTATTTACAGGCGGAAATGCCGACTTTGATGTTTGTCTTTATTTACAATTACACGAAAACGTGCGAACTGATATTACCCTTTTGCCCATTGGAAACATTGACCGGCCCTGGTATGTGAAATTCATTAAAACCGGATTAGATGGTACAATTACAAAAGTTGATCTAAACCTCACAGACCAGCAGATAATGGATATACACCCTTTTAAGTGGGACACTACAATGGTTTCAATCAAATTATCCTCAGAGGACAAAAAGCAATTTGGGTTATCAGATAACTATCTGTTTCAATGGCAGGTTGAACCTGACCTGTTTTCTGAAAGGATGCACTCAAAAATAGAAAGTGAAACAGCAAAAAAGCGCGCATACCTAAGCCCGCAAAGGGCCATACTTTTACAGATAGTTGAGGATAATTTCTCTCACAGACCAATTTATTTCTCAAACTTTTGCTCCCCAACACTTTTTGGGGGACTGAATTCATTTTTTCAAAACTGTGGGCTGGTTTCACGCCTAACACCTGTTTTGACAAAGGATACCGATTATGCATTCGATTATATAAAAATGGAAGAATTACTTCAAGAACAAAATCTTGTAAATTTTAAAACATTAATGAATAGCAATATGCCTCGTATTTCAGGCATAATAGTATCCGGTTATTACACCACTTTGGTAAATTTATCTGAAAAATACGACAAGACTAATGACCTAAAAGGTAAAAATTACCTGAAACTGCTATTTGAAAAGCACTTAAAGATAGGATATGACACAGAATTTGAGAGTGAAATACAAAAAAAATGAAAGCAATTGTACACACAAAATATGGACCTCCTGACGAACTACAGCTTAAAGAGGTACAAAAACCAGTTCCCAAGGAGAATGAAGTGTTGATAAAAATACACGCGACAACAGTAACAACTACGGACTGCAACGCTCGTAACTTCACATTTGTCCCTAAATCATTTATGTTTTTCGCACGATTAGTATTTGGCTTCAAAACCCCCAAAATAAATATACTAGGGATTGATTTAGCTGGGGAAATTGAAGCTGTAGGCAAAGATGTAAAGCTATTTAAGAAGGGTGACCAGGTTTTCGGATCACCCGGAACCAAATTCGGTGCCCACGCAGAGTATGTTTGTGTTCTCGAAGATGGTGCACTGGCTATAAAACCGGCTACTATGTCCTGGGAGGAGGCTGCCGCTATTTCATTAGCGGGAAATACTGCACTGTTTTTTATTAGAGATTTGGCAAAAATTCAAACCGGACAAAAAATACTTATCCACGGCGCTTCCGGGGCAATCGGGACCTATGCCGTTCAACTTGCTAAATACTATGGTGCAGAAGTTACAGGAGTCTGTAGTGCCACTAATGCAGAAATGGTTAAATCTTTAGGCGCCGATAAGGTAATTGATTATACCAAAGAGGATTTTACCAAAACCGATGAGAGATATGATTTTGTTTTTGATGTGGTAGGCAAGACTACATTCTTACAATGCAAGGGCATATTAAAACAAAAGGGAATTTATCTTGAAAACAACCTTGAACTAAAGGATATTCTAATAATGATGTGGAGATCATTAGTTGGAGGTAAAAAAATTAAGGGAGGGGTATCAATTGAGCGTGCAGAAAACCTGAATTTCTTTATTGAACTTATAGAATCCGGAAAGTTAAAACCGGTTATTGATAGAACATTTCCACTCGAAAAGACCGCAGAAGCTTTTCGATATGTCGAGTTAGGACATAAAAAGGGGAATGTAATCATTATAAACCAGTCATTTAATTGTAACTTTTAAAAACAAATAATGAGGATGAAAAAGATTACAGTATTATTATTTTTGGTGTTTTTCAACATCTCTCTCTTCGGCAAAGAATTTGCTAAAATCGCAACACCTACTAATGCGGATAAAAAAATGTCGGAGAATACTGCTAATGATAAGTTAGCCGATCTATATGCAATGACAGAGAAATACAAATTGGCTGTTGAAAAATTTAATTCTTCTATGTCAAAAATACGCGAATCAAAATACAAGCATCCGGTTAGCTAAAGTCTAATATGATAAAAGGTGCGCTGTTGTTGCTCACGCTTATATTAACCTCGTGCAGCGGAATGAAAAACACAGAGAGAGTTCTCCCCAAAGAGGGTGAAGAGGGCTGCTTTGTTGCAGTGAGAGATGGCCTTAAAATATTTGTTTATGAGTATGTTCCAGGGAGTAATTTTTTAAATACAATTTATATTATTTCCGGAATTACAGGCATAAACCATAAAGAGGAGAGAGATATTATTGAGAAATTAAGCAATAATGAGAATCGTGTGGTTGTTATACATCCCCGCGGTACAGGATATTCAGAGGGTAAAAGGGGCGACGACAATAATTTAGACGATTTTATTGGAGACTACGTAGAAATAATCAAGAGCGATAAATTTTACAACGATAGAACCGGTAAAGTAATTTTATACGGACACAGTATGTCCTGTGCAGTTGCCCTTGTAGTGGGGAATGAACTGCAAAAAATTGACGCTCTAATTATGGTTAACCCTCCGTATAAACTAAAACCTGTCAAAGGGATGTCTCCTGGTTTCGGAGATTATCTCAAATATATAGGCTACTACATTTTTGCACCACATATCCCGATAGTCAATATGGGAGGAGATCCGGCAACTATTGAAGATGATGCAGACAGAGATGAGTCGTACAAAAGAAACCGCGATACTCTGTTGGTAAAGTATTTCAGTATGCATTATATGAATGAATCAAAGAGGGTAATGGATGCGATGGTAAGAAATGCTCGTTTGGCAGACTATCCATTGATGCTAATTTACGGGGAGAGAGACAAGCTTGTAGAAAAAGCGGGATGTGATGAAATTTTTGCTGCCTGGAGAGGAGAAAATAAAAAGTATATAGTAATTAGCGGCGGGTCACACGGGAAATCTACGGCAATAAAGGGTGTTGATAAAATTCTACCACTCATATAAACGACTTTAATTCCTCCCGGATTCATACTTGCAGCAAAGCGGGCATTCAGTATACAGCAAATTTCACTATTTTTGTAACTAATCAAAGAATTACTTATGAAAAACAGATTTAACATCCGACAGATTTTGTCGTTAATCCTGGCCATAACTATGTTTTCGGCCTGTAGTCAAACTAAAGAGGAGAGGGCTCAGGAGCAGATGGGGATAATCTTAGACAGCACTAAGGCGGTAGGTCTTGCCGTTACTGTGGTTAAGGATGGAGAGATAATTTACAGTGCTACCTTCGGGAAAAAGAGCATAGAGGAGGGATCTCCAATTGCTCAGAATGACATCTTTCGGATAGCTTCAATATCTAAGTCATTCACAACAACTGCGCTTATGACCCTGGTGGAGAGGGAGAAACTTGCCCTGGATATGGATGTAAGTGACCTCATCGGGTTCCGGGTAAGAAATCCGAAGTTCCCGGATGTAGTAATTACATTGAAGATGTTGTTGTCGCATTCATCAAGTCTTAACGATACTCAGGGATATTTTCGTCTGGACTACCTCAATCCGGCAACCAATCCGGATTTTGCGAAGTGTTATAATGACTACCAGCCGGGCTCAAAATATGAGTACTGTAACTTGGGATTCAACACAATAGGTGCCATTGTAGAGAAATATGCAGGTGTTAGATTTGACAACTATGTTGTTGAGGCGCTTTTAAAACCACTTGGTCTATATGCAAACTTTAACCCGGACTCACTGGATGCGGCTAAGTTTGTTCCCCTTTACAGCTACGAACCAATCGACACACTTGAGGGGTCGGAGAGGATCTTCAAACATCAGCCGATGGCATATGTGAGCAGGGCAAAAGAGATTGACTCTGCCTATGTAATGGGTTACAGCACCCCTCTCTTTTCGCCAACAGGTGGAATGAAGATATCTGCATACGACCTAGCCCGCTATATGTTAATGCATATGAACTATGGAGAGGTGCCTGCTACCGGAGTCAGGATCATCTCAGAAGAGAGTGCCAAAATGATGCAGGCCCCTGTTATTGAGACCGGGACCGGCGAGTTTTATTGCCTTGCTTTGAGGACAAGTGAAAATCTTATCCCGGGAGAGAAGATGGTTGGCCACACAGGCTCTGCTTACGGTCTTTACAGCGCAATGTTTTTTGAACCACAGAAGAGATTCGGCATCGTAATGATGACAAACGGCTACTCCCCAAAATATAAAGATGGTTTTACCACAATTCAGGGAGATGTTACAAGGGCGCTTTACGAGATTTTCATCAAATAAATAGGGGTTAGAAAAATTATCCGGTGAAGAGAGTTCTCATTATTACCTATTACTGGCCACCGGCCGGGGGGTCAGGAGTTCAGCGCTGGCTTAAGTTTGTTAAATACCTGCGGGAGTTTGGCTACGAGCCGGTTGTATATACCCCGTTCAACCCGGAGTTTATGGCTGTAGACAAAACTCTTCTAAGCGAGATCCCCTCCGGAGTAGAGGTAATCAAGAGAGAGATTACCGAGCCATACTCTATCTACAAACTCTTGACCGGGAAGAAGGAGAGCGGAGTCAAACCTGGGTTTATAAAAAGCGGTAACGGCAAATCAAAATTTTCAGAGAGAGCCTCGCTCTTTATTAGAAGCAACCTCTTTATTCCGGATCCAAAAATGTTATGGATCTCACCATCTGCACGCTTTTTGGTTAAACATTTAAAGAAGAGCCCTGTAGATGTGATTGTAAGCACTGGGCCGCCACACTCGATGCACCTTATTGCAAAGAGGGTCTCTAAAGCAACCGGAATCCCCTGGCTGGCAGATTTTCGCGACCCGTGGACAAAGATGTACAACTTCAAATACCTGGGCTGCACAAAACCGGTAGAGGCCCTACATAAAAAGCTGGAGAGAGGGGTAATAAGGTGTGCAGATGCTGTTGTTACAGTAACCAACACAATTGCCGCAGAGCTTCAGGAGCTAAACCCAAAAAGGAGAGTAGAGGTAATTACAAACGGTTACGACAGTGCAGACTTTCCTCAGATTGATGCTGTTTCACAGGAGAGGTTCACCATAACCTATACAGGTCTCTTTGTGAGGACACAAAACCCGACTGTTTTATGGAGGATTCTTGGTGAGAGAGTCGGGGCTTTGCAGAGAGCCTGCAAATTTGTCTTGTCGGCCACATAGATAGCTCTGTTCTGGAGGATATTTCAAAATACAAACTGGAGCCATATTTGGTTAAGATGGATTATATGCCTCATAACGAGGTGATAAAACTACAAAGAGAAGCAACCGTTTTACTCCTCTCCTCCGGGCGGGAACCGGAGTCCGGGGGAATAATGACCGGAAAGTTTTTTGAGTACCTGGCAGCGGGGAGGCCAATCTTAGGATTCGGGCCAAAAGGGGGAGATATGGATATTGCGCTGGAGGAGAGCAGGGCGGGAGAGATGTTCGACTACGAAAATTATGACGGAGTTGCTAAGTGGATTGACGCTCAGTATGCCCTTTATACAATTGGGGCAGCCCCTGTGATGGAGGGAGATATTTCAAAATACTCCAGAAGAGAGCTCACAAAAAAGATGGCTGCAGTGTTGGATGAGATTTGCAAAAAGTGAATAAATGAGTGATTAAAAATATTGAATATGATAAATTATAAAAAGTATCTGCCTTATGTAATAGCAGTGTTCTCTTTTGCAGCTGCTGCCTATCTCTTTACACCTCAGGTTCTTCAGAAAAAGGTGGTAAATCAGAGCGACATAGCCTCCTGGAGAGGTATGGCAAACGAGATAATCACATACAATGAGAAAAATCCGGACAAAGAGCCGGCTCTCTGGACAAACTCTATGTTCTCGGGAATGCCGGCAACCTCAATTTCGGTTATTTATGAAGGTGACTATACCGATTATATCTACAAACTTATTCATAAGCTCTCCGGATCCAGACCTCCAAGCTATCTTTTGATTTCAATGATAGGGGCGTTTCTCCTCTTCCTTGCTTTTGGGGTAAGTGTTCCGCTTTCGGCAATAGGGGCTCTGGCTCTTACATTTTGCTCATACAACCTGCAAATTATTCAGGTTGGGCACAACTCAAAAATGGTTGCAATTGCATTTATGCCGTGGGTGCTGGCTGCTGTGGTATTTGCATACAGAAGCAAGAGCTTTAGAGGAGCTCTCGTCGGAGCACTCTTTTTTGCATTTGCCCTTAGTTTTCAGATAAAGGCAAACCACCCACAGATAACATACTACCTGGCTATTATGGTGTTGGGATTTGGTTTTGCCGAGCTTTACAACTCAATAAAAGAGAGATACTTTCCCGCATTTTTTAAACGCTCCCTTATTCTGCTTGTCGCGGGATTGCTGGGAATTGCTGCAAACATAAATCACCTCTGGCCCACTTATGAGTACTCAAAATTTACAATGAGAGGTGGTTCGGAGCTGGCTGTAGAGGAGGGTAAAGAGCAAAAGGGTCTGGATATTGCCTATGCCACAAGCTGGTCTTATAGCCCGGGAGAGATGCCAAACCTTATGATTCCAAATTTTAACGGTGGAGCATCGGGCGGAGAGCTTTCACAAAACTCTCAAACATACAAGGCTCTCAAAGATGCGGGATACGCAGGGGCAGAGCAGGCTATAAAGCAGATGCCGCTTTACTGGGGTCCGCAGCCCTTTACTGCAGGGCCAATGTATATGGGGGCAATCTCTGTTTTTATATTTATTCTTGGACTTATCCTGTTGAGAGGTGCCGTAAAGTGGTGGATTGCAGTTGTCTCGCTAATTGCAGTATTTCTCTCGTGGGGCTCTAATATGCTCTTCTTCACAGAGTTCTTTTTCAAGTATATTCCAATGTATAGCAAGTTCCGGACTGTCTCAATGGTTCTTGTAGTTTTGCAGATTACCATTCCTCTGCTTGGATGGCTCACATTGTCGAAATTGCTGGAAGAGAGTGGGGAGAGAGGCGAAAAGATTAAGGAGGATAGAGTTAAAAGGGGAGTCTTAATTGCCCTGGCTTTAACAGCAGGTTTCTCTCTCATTTTTGCGTTAATTCCATCTCTGGCCGGGACATTTGTCTCGATGGCAGATGCTCAGATGCCGGATGTTCTAAAACAGACTCTTGTAAACGACAGGATGTCGCTATTGCGTGCAGATGCTTTGCGCTCCCTTATCTTCATACTTCTTGGTGCCGCTGCAATCTGGTTTACATATACGGGAAAACTTAAGAAGAATCTCTTTTACGGAGTTCTGGCGCTTCTCATTTTTGCCGATTTGTGGGTTGTTGGTAAAAGATATCTGAACGACTCTCATTTTGTAAAGAGCAGAGAATTTGAAAACCAGTACGCTCTGAGGCCTGTAGACAAGATGATTCTGGAAGACAGGGATCCTAACTACAGGGTGCTCGACCTGAGCATCAACACATTCAACGATGCACACGTAAGTTATCACCATAAAACGATAGGCGGCTATAGCCCTGTGAAGATGCAGCGATATCAGGATCTGATAGATCGCCACATCTCTGCAGAGATGCAGCAGATTGCAGCAGATATCTCCGGCAGCAAAACCATAGAGGAGGCTCAGGAGAAAATTGGCAACTACCCTGTTCTTAATATGCTCAACACCCGCTATATTGTGCTGGGGGCAGAGAATGCTCCGGTTGTTAATAGCGGTGCATTTGGAAACGGATGGTTTGTAAACAGTGTTATAAATGTAAATTCGGCGACCGAGGAGATAAGCTCTCTGAGCAAGATTGAGAATTCGTTTACAGCGGTTGTTCACAATGAGTTTTCTACCGATTTGCAAGGGATTTCACAAGATTCACTGCAGGCATCAGAAGCAATTGTTTTAACCGAATACTCCCCTAACAAACTTGAATACAAAGCATCTTCAAACCAGAACAGAGTAGCCATCTTTAGCGAGATATACTACCCTGCCGGCTGGAAAGCCTATATTGACGGACGTGAGGTTAAGATACTTCGGGCAAACTACACACTCCGGGCTTTGAACATCCCTGCCGGAGAGCACATAGTGATATTTGAGTTTAAACCCGAATCCTTTGCAAAAGGAGAGCTCTGGTCGCGCATAACATCCGGAGTCCTTGTTTTACTGCTTTTTGCAGCAGCTATTGGCTATATACTTAATGGTTACAGACAGAAACAGCTCAAGAGTTAAACAACTGAGCTATCGCAGCTCAATTGCAGATAACTCCCGACCAATTTTATTAATACCCTCTACAATCCGTTTGGTCTGTTGTGCAGAAGGCTTTTTCTTCCCGCTCACATACTGAGATAGTAATGTAGGGTTCATACCAATGACATCAGCAAGGTAATTTGCATTGATAACTCTGTAGTACTTAAAAAATTGTTCCAGATTGAGCTCAAAACTAATCCTACTCTTTTCAAGACTCTCTCCAGTCTCTTCCAGATACATATTTGCAGCTTCAAAAGAGTTTTCGAGAAGTTCATTCATATTTTTACCCGTTGTAAAAACCGGATAATCTAAAGAATAGGCAGAGAAGCCGGTACTTGTCTTCTCTACAACCATTTTAAAATCATTTAATTCCTGCATCTCTTTTAATTTTTTTATAAAGCCCATACCCAATCTCATCACTTCCGTGATTAGGAAATATAATTGTTCCTCGTTTTTCCGGATGTTTCATTTTTATATGAGAGCCAGATTGACATACAGGATACCACCCATCTTGAATTAATATTCGATAAAATTGGGAGCATTTCATTTTATTTATCGCTAAGGTAAACAATTATTTACTTAATAAAAACACATTACAAAGATAATTTTGTAATCACACAATATTACTTGTAATTAGATATTTATAACGCAATAAAAGAAATTTTGAGTTTAAAATCCTTTGCAAGGGTTCCTTAAATCAAACTATTAATCAGGACAATCGATATAGCGATTGGGGCGAGAAACTTAATAACCAGCATAATTCCGGTGAAGAGAGATTTTCTCAGAGCAATGGTGCCACCGTTGGTAAGCTCGTCAAGAACATCTGCACGCTTCATTCTCCATCCAACGAACAGAACCACCAGCAACCCGCCCACAGGGAGCAGGATATTGGATGAGGTGTAGTCGAACAGGTCAAAGAAGCTCTTTCCAAAAAGGGTAACATCTGCAAGAGCACCCTGAGAAAGAGAGCTGAAAGTCCCAAATACACCGATAATAACAAAGGTCACAGCTACTGCAACCTTACGGGTCATCTTAAGCTCTTCGGTAAAGTAGGCGACAACAACTTCAAGAAGAGAAATTGCAGATGTAAGAGCGGCAATCATTAGTATAAAGAAGAATGCTATTGAGATAATATTTCCAAACGGAAGCTGGGCAAAGATTTGAGGAAGAGTAATAAACACCAGGCTTGGTCCTTGTCCCGGAGGGATTCCAAAAGCAAAAACGGCAGGGACAACCGCAAGTCCGGCAAGGATTGCAAATCCGGTATCTGCAGCAGCAACACTGAAGGAGATTTTAAACAGATTCTCTTTTTTGTTTACATAAGAGCCATATGTAATTATGCAACCCATTCCTAAACTTAGAGAGAAGAAGGCCTGTCCCAGAGCAGCAAGCAGTGTGTCGCCGGTGATTTTGGAAAAATCGGGGTATAGAAGAAATTTTACCCCCTCCATTGCTCCATCTAATGTTAATGACCGTATTGCCAAAATAACAACCAGAATGAAAAGTATCGGCATAAGAATTTTTGAGTACCTCTCAATACCGTTCTTAACCCCGGCAACCACAATGAGAGCACTAAGCCCCAGAAAGAGAAGGTGCATAATAACAGGGAGATACGACGACTCGGTAAATCCGGAAAATTGTGAAGAGAGAGAGCTGCTGTCCGATGTGAGAAAAGAGGAGGAGAATGATTTGAAAATATAATCCAGAGTCCACCCCCCAACTACACTATAGAATGACATTATACAGATAGATGCAACCACGCTTATGACACCAATTGTGAGCCAGCCAGATCTTGGTGCTATCTTACTAATTGCTCCAAAGGCGTTTGACTGTGTCCTTCTTCCAATCACAAATTCGGAGAACATTATAGGAAGGCACAGAACGATTACAAATGCCAGATATACAATTATAAATGCTGCTCCACCATTTGTTCCCACCATATATGGGAATCGCCATAAATTACCAAGACCTACGGCCGAACCGGCCACTGCGACAAGAACTCCGAACCGGCTTCCGAAACCGTCTCTCTTAATAGTTGACATATTTTAAAGTTTAAGTTTTTTACACTGTGCCAACAAAGATAAAAAAATGTTGGTTTTATGAGTAAATTTGTGTGATTTGCAAATTAAACAGGCCAATAGAAACAAGATATGGAAAACAAGATATGTAAACTTTTTGGGATAAAGTACCCTATTATACAGGCCGGTATGGTTTGGTGCAGCGGCTGGCGCCTTGCCTCTGCTGTTAGCAAAGCCGGGGGTTTGGGGCTTATCGGTGCAGGCTCTATGCACCCGGATAACCTGAGGCACCATATAAAAAGCTGTAAAGCAGCTTTGCAAATTTTAGCAGAGGCAGACCCACAGGGAGAAAAATGGCTCCCATTTGGTGTTAATGTGCCGCTTATGTACCCGCAGGTGGAGGAGATTATGAAGATAATTGTTGAGGAGAGAGTGCCTATTGTATTTACATCTGCAGGTAGCCCTAAAAAATGGACTCCCTTCTTAAAGTCGCACGGGATTATTGTGGCTCACGTGGTATCAAGCTCTCTTTTTGCGGTAAAGTGTGAGGAGGCAGGAGTGGATGCTGTTGTTGCAGAGGGGTTTGAAGCAGGCGGCCATAATGGGCGCGAAGAGACCACCACATTCTGTCTCATTCCTCAGGTTAGAGAAGCGATAACAATACCGCTTATTGCTGCCGGAGGTGTGGCCTCCCGCGAAAGCTACGATGCCGCCTTTGCTCTTGGGGCAGATGGTGTGCAGATAGGTACTAGGTTTGCATTATGTACAGAGAGCTCTGCCCACCCTGCATTCAAGGAGAGGTGCCGTGGCCTTAAAGAGGGCGAGACGAAATTACTGCTAAAAAAGCTTGCCCCGGCAAGACTTGTAGATAACGAATTCTCAAGAGCAGTTCAAGAGGCCGAAAACCGGGGCGCATCTGCCACAGAGTTGGAAGAGCTTCTCGGCCGCGGCCGCGCCAAAAAAGGGATATTCGAAGGCGATCTGGAAGAGGGCGAACTTGAGATAGGGCAGGTGGCGTCAATGATTAGAAAAGAGGAGAGTGTTGCAGATATCTTGAACGAGTTAACCTTGCCAAGGGTCGTGGGGCTTGGCTCAAAATGAGGCATATAAACAGTTTTATACAAAAAAAACCGCCCTCAAAGGCGGTTAAATTAGTCTAAATAGCAAGGTTATTCAAATCTTGCAGATACCTCTTCCCAATTGATTACACTCCAGAATGCCTCAATATAATCCGGGCGTTTGTTCTGGTATTTGAGGTAGTATGCGTGCTCCCAAACATCCATTGCAAGAATTGGAGTGCCCTTTTTCTCGGCAACATTCATAAGCGGATTGTCCTGATTAGGAGTTGATGAAACAAAAAGGTTGCCCTTCTCATCTTTGCTCAGCCAGGCCCAGCCACTTCCAAAACGAGTTTTGCCCGCATCAGAAAACTGCTTTTTAAGCTCATCCATAGAGCCGAAAGCCTTTACTATTGCCGCGTGAAGCTTTGCAGATGGTTTACCTCCGTTAACTTTCATATTGCCCCAGTACAGATGGTGATTGTAGAATCCTCCACCGTTGTTTCTGACAGCAGCAGGGAGGTCGCTTATATTGGCAAAAATCTGCTCCAGAGACATAGACTCCATCTCTTTGCCCTTAATTGCGGCAACGAAATTGTCAAAATATGCTTTATGGTGCTTGCTGTAGTGAATCTCCATTGTCATCTTGTCGATGAATGGCTCAAGCGCATCGTATGCGTATGGAAGTTGCGGGAACTCATTTTTATTTAGTGTGTTCATACTCTTTTGTGTTTTTGAATTAATTTCATTCTTTGTGTTATCCTTCTCTCTATTTGTTTCTGAGCTGCCTTGTGCAAAAGCCCCAACAGGCAATGCAAAGATTACAGCCATTAATAATATGCGTTTCATAATGCAGATGTTAATTTTTTCTGTTTAGAGTAAAACAGAAAAAATGAGAGATAGTTCAAAAGAGTAAGATTAAACCCGGGCAAATAGAACAAATTCAAAAGGGGATTCAAAGTTTTCGCCACGGTCAAAGGATTCGCGGGAGATCTCTCTCCACTCGTTTTGGTTTACAGCAGGGAAAAAGGTATCTGCATAGGCTATGTTGGTGTGAACCAATGTCAGATAGAGTTTATGTGCATAGGGAAGTGTTTGCCGGTATATCTCACCGCCGCCTATGATAAAAACCTCTTGAGCAGAGTTATTGGAAACATTGTGTTTGATAGGTTGCCCTGGAGCGACTGTAGGTTCATTTGCCGCGGCGGCAAGGGCCTGCTCAATTGTGGAGTAAACCTCTACTCCCGGATTAGCGGGTGAATTGCTGCCCGGATTTGCGGGTGAATTGCTGTCGTAAATTGCGGCCAGGCTGCGGCTAATTACAATGTTGCGACGGTTGGGCAGGGGTTTGCCCAGTGACTCCCAGGTTTTGCGCCCCATTATTACGGTGTGGCCCGAGGTTATACGCTTGAAGTAACGGAGATCTTCCGTTATGTGCCATAGGAGCTGGTTGTTGCGCCCGATGGCGCCGTTATCTGCAATTGCTGCTATTATTGAGATTGTCATTATTACCTTTCTAAATTGATTCTGTCATAACTACATTGAATTTGTGCCCCCCGTTTAAACTGCAATGGGGGCTTTGATGCCGGGGTGTGGGTCATAGTCTTCCAGGGTAAAGTCCTCATAGCGGAAGTCGAAGATGTTTTTTATTTGCGGGTTGATGACCATTTTTGGAAGCGGGCGAGGTTGGCGAGAGAGCTGGAGGGCCACCTGGTCAAAATGGTTAGTATATATGTGGACATCTCCAAATGTGTGGATAAATTCACCGGGTTTTAAATCGCACACCTGGGCAACCATCATTGTGAAGAGAGCATAGGAGGCGATATTAAAGGGAACACCCAGAAAAAGATCTGCACTTCGCTGGTAAAGCTGGCAGCTCAGCCGGCCATCTGCAACATAGAACTGAACCAGTGCGTGGCAGGGAGGAAGCGCCATAGACTCAATCTCCCCCACATTCCAGGCGGAGATAATATGACGACGTGAATCCGGGTAACTCTTTATCCCTTCAATAAGAGCAGATAGTTGATCTACCGACCCGCCATCTGCCCGCCTCCACGAGCGCCACTGACTACCATAGACCGGTCCCAAATTTCCATTTTTATCTGCCCACTCATCCCATATAGTTACTCCGTTGTCATTAAGATACTTAATATTTGTGTCGCCCTTTATAAACCAGAGAAGCTCGTAAATAATTGAGCGCAGATGCAATTTTTTTGTGGTCAATAGTGGAAAGCCGTCGTTGAGGTCAAACCGCATCTGATATCCAAAAACACTTTTTGTGCCGGTACCGGTACGGTCACTCTTTAGGATGCCGTTTTTCATTATATGTTCAAGTAGAGAGATATATGTTTTCATTCTAAATAGATTTTGTGCCCCGGAACCGATTCGTGAGGCTAATGCAAATATAGCCAAATATGGGTCATAAGAAAAGAGATGCCGGTCTCAATAATTTGGATAATTTTGCAATAAATATGTGGAGTCTCCAAATGAAAAAATATCTCACCGTAATATCGTCGTTCATAGTGATGCTTTGCTTGGGGAGTATGTTTGCCTGGAGCGTTATAGCAAGGGAGTTGGCAAATGATTTTGGTTTCTCCCTTTCAAAAACACAACTTGTATTCGGGGTTTTCTTCACCTTTTTTCCTATCACTATGTTGCTGGCAGGAAAACTGGAGAGAAAAACAGGGCCAAAACTCCTGGTTCTAATATCTGCTGCACTTTTTACGGGAGGATATCTGTTAAGCTCTCTCTCCGCGGGTAGCTATCCTCTGATTCTTACCGGTATGGGTGTTCTGTCGGGAGCAGGAACCGGGTTCGGATATCTTGCAGCATTAACAGTACCGGCCAGATGGTTTCCTCAGAGGAAAGGGCTTATAACCGGAATAGTGGTTGCAGGATTTGGTCTTGCTGCCGTGTTCTTCTCATTTTTTGCAGAGCATTTGCTTAACTCCGGCAAGAGCGTGCTGGAAACGTTAAAAATAATTGGACTTTCTTATGGGGCAATAGTGACTGTGATGGCGCTTTTCATTTACAACCCGCAGGGCTACGGGGAGGAGGATAGGGTAAAAATAGACTACAGCTTTCTAAGGACAAGAGCATATGTAAAGCTCTTGATAGGGTTTTTTATGGGGACCTTTGCCGGACTTCTTGTAATAGGGAGCCTAACGGCCATTGGAGCTCAAAATAATATTGAGAATCATATTCTAGTGCTTGGTGTCTCGGGTTTTGCATTGGCTAATTTCCTGGGACGCATCTTGTGGGGATTTCTCAGTGACTACATTGGGTCAAATCTCTCTGTGCTGCTGGCTTTAACTTTCCAGGCAATATCGATCTTCCTCATAGGACACATTACCCTAACTCCGTCACTATATCTGCTTTTTGCAGCACTTATCGGCTTTGGCTTCGGCTCAAATTTCGTGCTCTTTGCCAGAGAAACAGCTCAGTTATTCGGGCTAAAAAATTTCGGTTCAATCTATCCATACGTCTTTTTAGGATACTCATTAGCCGGGATACTGGGGCCTGTTACAGGAGGATTACTATACGATCTGCTCAATGACTTTTCGCTCCCAACCGCCATAGCAGCCGGAATGAGCCTCATCGGTGCATTGGTGGCTAATCTTTTTAAAAAATCTCAACCAGTATGAATGAACAACTTTTGTTAAGAGACGAAAATATCTTCCCGGACGAAGATGTACTAAAAACAGTTTTGGGTGATCTATATCCGGTTTATCGTGAATTTATAGAGATAGTTACAGGGGAGGAGTACTCTCTTGAGACACAATGGAACTACTACAAAGATGGCAAATCGTGGTTGTGCAAGGTTTCAAAAAAGAAAAAGACAATCTTGTGGCTCTCGGTGTGGAGTGGATATTTTAAAACCGGATTCTACTTTACCGAGAAGAGTATGGAGGCAATATTGGCGCTGGAAATCGAGAAGGATTTGAAAGAAACATTCTTATCTACTAAGCCAATAGGGAAACTCAAACCTCTGGTTATTGACATTAGCAGTAGAGAGCAATTGAAAGATGCTTTGGCAGTTGTTGGCTGCAAGATATTAAATATCTAATTTTACGTTGTATTACAAATGCCGGACAAGATTATGGCAATACCAACAACAAGAGCAAAAGAGTGTGCAGATATCTCAATAGATATCGAAAAGTGCAACGGGTGCGGGTTATGCGTATCTGTGTGCAAAGACTTCAGCCTGATAATGGAAGATGGTAAGGTGAAGGTGAGTAAAACACCGCTATTCGGTTGTATTGCTTGCGGCCACTGTATGGCCATCTGTCCAACCGGAGCAATAGAGATTCACGGACGGGAGCTCTCACCGCAGGATCTTTTTGACCTGCCACCAAAAGAGAGTGCAGCAAATTACGAGCAGATTCTCTCACTTTTCCAAAGACGGAGAAGTGTTCGGGAGTTCTTGAACAAGAGTGTAGAGCCCCACATTCGGGAGCAGATAATTAAAGCAGCAGCAACAGCCCCAATGGGGCTTCCACCTAGCGACGTTAGCCTGCTTATTCTGGATGGAAAAGATAAAACAAGGGCTTTTGCACAAGATTTTGCCAACTACCTGGAGGGGATGAAGTGGTTCGTATCCAAGTGGTTTCTGGCACTGATGCGCCCCCTTTGGGGTAAAGCAAACGACGAGATGTTCCGAGGTTTTGTAAAACCACTCTTTAAAACCTATACAGAGGGGATGAAAGCGGGAGAGAACCATATAAACTACGATGCACCGCTAGCTATCTACTTTTACGGATCTCCATACTGCGACCCAGCCGACCCCATTATAGCAGCAACATATGCAATGATAGCTGCAGAGGCCCTTGGCCTTGGTACCTGTATGCTGGGCGGAGTTCACCCACTTATCCAAAACGGTAAAAAAGCTGCAAAGCTTCGTAACAAATATGGAATCAAATACAAAAGCAGAGAGGGGCTTTTCGTGATTTTCGGCTACTCTGCCGTAAAATACAGGAGAGGAATCGAAAGGACTTTTGCAAATATCACAAATTGAATGTCAGTGAAATGTGTTAACTTAATTTTTTTATTATGATAATTACAACTACAGACAAAATTCCAAACAAGGAGATAACTCAAATCCTTGGAATCGCAAGGGGTAGCACAGTTCGTGCAAGAAATATTGGAAGAGACATAATGGCTGGTCTTAAAAATATTGTGGGAGGTGAAATTGAGGAGTATACCCTTTTACAGGCTCAGGCAAGAGAGCAGGCAATTAAAAGAATGGTTGATGATGCTAAAAAGCTTAATGCAGATGCTATTGTTAATGTCCGCTTTGCAACATCGATGATAATGCAGGGTGCTTCGGAGATTCTTGCATACGGGACAGCTGTAAAAATTTCTTAAGATGGATAATATTGGGGAGTTTATATTAAGTGCTTATGGGATTTTCATAGGCATTTGTTTAATTATTATAATCTTCTTGATTATAAGAAGAGTTAGAATAAAAAAAACCGAAGATTTTGAACAGAGAAAGAACTAAGAAGCCTAAAATACTATGATTTAAAATGAACTTATCTGGTCAATCGGGCGTTTAAAAGCCTTAGGTATGTGATTAGAGACATTACCTTATTTGATAACTTTAACAAATTTATAAATGATATGAAAAAAATATTTGTTGTTCTTTTTGTTTCGCTCTCAACGTGCCTTTTTGCACAGGGGGAGATTGAAAGGCTAACTTATGCAGATAGTCAATATTCAAAAATCTATCTAAATATAAAAAACAACACAAAGGTGTTAAAATATATATCGGCAAACGGATCTGAGCTTAAAATTGGAGATACCCTTATTTTGGGTGTTCCATCGGGAACGGCCACCACAACTACTGTTGCCGGCGGTTCGGAGGGTACTGCAGGTGTTGCAAGAGCTAATTCAAAGAGTAAGAGCGTCTTTGCTACAATTCTTATGGGTAAGCAGATTGGTTTCGGAACCTATATCAGCACCCTGAGTGACGATAGTAATGTTACTGCCAAGGCCAATATGCAGGGTGAGATTGTGGTAATTGCAGATATGAGGGTCTATCACAAAGGTAGCAGCAAAAAGCCATTAGCCTTGGCTGTTTTGCTCGGAGAACCAAATGGTCGTGCTTTTGGGCTTAATAAATATATGTCTATCAACGATTACGAAAAGAGCGTATTGGCCGGGGAGATTCTAACCAAGAACGCACCTCTTAACAGAGAGCAGGCAATCGCAAAGCTAAAGGAGGCAAAAGACCTGGTAGATCTTGGACTTATGGATGCTGCCGAATATGAGAAGCTCAAAACGGAGCTCACTCCAATAATTATGAAAAAATAATTATATCTGGTCTAAACGAAAGGATGTGTCAGCGGGAGAGACATTTACTAAAAGCCTCCCACTGGCGCTTATCCAGAATGGTACCTAATGAGGTCATCAAAACTTTATACGGGGCAGAGAGAGTTGGAGAGTTCTTCTCTTTAAATGCCCTTACTGCCTTTTCGAACTCTGCTTTAAGAGCGATAATCTTCTTCTCCAATTCGTGTCTGTCTGCTTTTACTCCGTTAGCCAAACTTAGAAGCTCCTTTTTGGCTGCGATAAACCGGGCCTCCATTTTAGCAAGCTCTTCCCGCTGACCCTTCATAATAATCTGTATCTGCTCTTCATAAACAGATAGGGCTTTTCTAACTTCAAGCGCTTGTTTGTCTGTGAGTTTTACAGATTTTAAACAGCTAATCAATGGATTGGCGGCAGCCTTGGTGTCAAAACCACTTGAAGTTGCAAGATAGACTTCGGGAAGGCCGCTGTTGTTAAGTGAATATGTTTCGTCTTCGCCACCTGTAGCAACAGGGGTGTTCAAATATTGCTGAGCGGCCTGCTCAACCAGTACATCAACAGTCTCGTTATTATTTATCTCGCTGTTCTCTTTGTTGCACGAAACAAGCAAAGCAGTTGCAAACATCAAAATAGTTACAATTGCGAATATCCGGTTACAAGCTAAGTTTTTCATAATGCCATATTTAATTGGATTCTTTTTCAATTTTTTGCTTACCAAAGATAAAATAATTTTTAACTTCGGTCTGTTATTTTTACACTATTTTTTAAAAATCCCATTTTGACACCGCTATTGTGATGGATAACATAAGATTACGCAAACTTAAAATAGAGGATAAAGAGCGTTTACTGGAATTTGCCGATAATGAAAAAATCAGCATTAATTTGCGGGACGGATTCCCGCATCCATATACGGAGAAGGACGCAGAGAGGTTTCTCTCCAATGTTGTAAATAACCTCCAGGACCAGATTTTTGCAATTGAGTATAACGGGATTTATGTTGGAAATATTTCACTCATTAAGTGTTCAGATGTTTACAGAAAATCTGCAGAGATCGGGTATCTGCTGGATGAAAAATATTGGAACAAAGGGATAATGACCCGGGCGGTAGATCTTATTTGTGAATATGGTTTTAGGGAGATGGATCTTGTTAGAATTTATACGGGAGTTTTTGAATATAATATTGCATCGCAAAAAGTGCTGGAGAGGTGTGGATTTGTTAAAGAGGCTGTTTTTAGAAAATCAATTTTTAAAAATGGAAAAATTTGGGACGAAATCCGGTATGCAAAATTTAAAGAAAATGAAACATATAGAGGTAGTGGCGGCAATCATTGTTCGCGGGGGAAAGATACTTTGTGTTAAAAGGGGAAGAGGTGTTTATGAGTATGTCTCATTAAAATATGAGTTTCCCGGCGGAAAGGTAGAGGAGGGAGAGAAAGAAGAGGATGCTTTAAGGCGTGAGATTAGGGAGGAGCTTAAACTGGAGATAGAGATTAATCGCCACTTTATGACAGTTAACCACCTCTACCCGGATTTTGAGATTACTCTTCATAGCTATTTATGCACTTTGAGGGAGGACTCTTTTGAAATTGCTCTTACAGAGCACATAGATTACAAATGGTTGGAGGGAAAGGAGCTTTTTAGTGTTGAGTGGGCTCCTGCAGATGTTGCCATTTGCCAAAGTTTGATGCAACAATTATAAAATAATGAAAAAACCAATCCGTTTTAAGTTCGGACCGGGAGCACTGGTTACGGCGGCATTTATTGGACCGGGTACTATTACCACTTGCTCCATTGCGGGAGCAAAATTTGGGTACGCACTTTTGTGGGGGTTGGTTTTTTCAATCATTGCCACGGTGGTTTTGCAGGAGATGTCTGCGCGGCTGGGCATAATTACCCGACAGGGTTTGGGAGAGGCTCTCCGCAAACACTTTACCAGCCCGCTGGTTAGGCTTGTCTCCGCTGTACTGGTAATCTCTGCTATTGGCATTGGAAATGCTGCTTTTGAAACCGGAAATCTTCTCGGGGCATCTTTGGGGATAGGCTCCCTCGTGCCCACCGCAAACCTGAGTGTGGGTACCTGGTCTGTAATAATTGGGGCTCTTGCATCTATTCTGCTTTTTGCGGGAAGCTATAAACTAATTGAGAGGGTTCTTATCGGTCTGGTAATAATGATGAGCCTTGCTTTTCTGACTACCGCATTTATAATCTCTCCGGTGCTTGCAGATATTTTGCGTGGGATGTTTGTTCCAACTTTGCCTGCCGGCTCACTGCTGGCTCTGGTAGGGCTAATAGGTACAACAGTAGTCCCGTACAATCTTTTTTTACACGCATCTGCAGTGCAGCAGAGGTGGAATAAACCGGAGGATATTCCCGAAGCGAGGTTGGATATTTCGGTATCGGTAATTCTTGGAGGGTTAATCTCAATTGCAAATGTGGTTACATCTGCAGTTGCCTTTTTTGGTACAGGGATAGCTATCTCCAGCGGCTCCGATCTTGCTCTGCAGCTGGAACCGGTTATGGGAGGATGGTCTAAATACTTTATAGGTGTAGGACTTTTTGCGGCAGGGATATCATCTGCAATTACGGCTCCACTTGCAGCAGCATATGCTATATCGGGTATTCTGGGATGGAAAAGGGACCTTAAATCACTCAGATTTCGTTTGGTGTGGATGGCGATATTGCTGGTTGGAGTGATTTTTTCTGTTATCGGATTCAAGCCTTTAGAAGCAATACTCTTTGCTCAGGCTGCCAATGGAGTGCTATTGCCGGTAATTGCAATTTATCTGCTATGGGTTATGAACAGTAAGCGGGTAATGGGGAGCAATACGAATGGCTCCTTATCAAATATTATTGGAGTAGTAGTTGTTTTGGTGGCCCTGGGAATAGGATTGAGAACTCTTTTTCACGTTTTTGGCGTTTTTTAGTAAATAAAAATTTGGTAATTGCCACATATTAACTAAATTGGCAGCAAATACAGAGTATGAGGATTGACATAAATTGCGATATGGGCGAGAGTTATGGAGAGATTATCATTGGGAATGATTCTGCCATTATGCCCTTCATCTCTTCTGCAAACATTGCCTGCGGGTTTCACGGCGGTGACCCGCTCACAATAGAGAAGACTATTTGTCTGGCTCTCAAATACGGAGTCTCTGTTGGAGCGCATCCAAGCTATAATGACTTAAAGGGGTTCGGTCGCCGCCCGATGCATCTTAGCAAAGCAGAGCTGAGGTCTGCAATACTGTACCAGGTGGGTGCTCTAAAAAGTATGACCGAAACCCTGGGAGGTGTGTTGAATCACGTTAAACCACACGGAGCTCTTTACAACAGTGCCTCTTCAAATTATGAGATGTCACGGGTGATTGCAGAGACAATAAAAGAGATAGACCCGTCATTAAAGTTGGTGTGTCTTTCTCAATCCAAGATGATTGATGCAGCACACGATGTGGGTTTACCATATATAAGTGAAGCTTTTGCAGACAGGGCCTACAACGATGATGGTTCTCTGGTCTCCCGGGATATTCCTGGAGCTGTTATAACCAATGAAGATAAAGTTGTTGAGAGAGTTCTTCTGATGATAACTGAGGGCGTGGTTGAAACAATAAATGGTAAAGTAATCTCTATTCAGGCAGACACCATCTGTATTCACGGAGATAACGAACAGGCCCCTAATCTTGCAAAAGCTATCTATAGCGAGCTTACAGAGAGAGGAGTAACCATAAGATAATCACGCAAATTTGCAATGTTAAAATATTTTCCGTCCGGAGATTCGGCAATAATTGTGAAGGCATCAGACCAAATCTCGGTAGAGATTAACAATACAATCCGCCGACTGCTCACGAGAGTAGAGATGGAGAGTATTCCCGGGATTACCGACTTTATCCCCTCCTACAACGAGCTGATGATCTGCTTTAACCCCTCATTAACCGGATTTCATAAACTGGTCGACACCATACGCTCCCTCGAACCCTCAATTGCAGATATTCATCTGCCCCCCTCAACATTAAAAGAGGTCCCGGTTCTTTACAAAGGAGATACCTTGGAGGAGATCGGACCCGACCTGGAGGATGTTGCCAGGTTCAACAAACTATCAGTTGATGAGGTTATTCAGATACACTCCTCTGCTACCTATCTAGTCTATATGCTTGGTTTCACCCCGGGCTTTTGTTACCTCGGCGGGATGGACAGCCGAATAGCTATGCCCCGTAAAGAGAGCCCCAGGCTTAAGATTCCGGAAGGGTCTGTAGGTATAGCCGACAAGCAGACAGGTATCTATCCCATTGAAAGCCCGGGAGGTTGGCAACTTATTGGCCAAACCCCCCTCAAACTCTTTAACCCAAACCGCCAACCGGAATTCCTTTTTCAGATTGGCGACACGCTCCGGTTTAAACCAATCTCCGAAAACGAGTATTTAAAATTAAAACAAGAGCAGTAATTTAAAATAGTTATGGCAGAGATAATTATTGAGAAAGGGGGAATGCTCACAACGATCCAGGATTGCGGGCGGCACGGCTACCAGCGTTATGGGATGCCAGTCTCCGGAGCAATGGACCTGCCTGCCCTGCAAACTGCCAACACACTTGTCGGGAACAGTTCCGGTGCCGCCGCCCTTGAGGCAACCCTTACCGGGCCCGAAATTCTTTTTAGTGGAAGCTGTGAGTCGGCTTCATCAGACAACTTTCTACAAACCTTAATTGACAACTTTCATCCGGTCACACGCTGTACAATAATCGCCATAACCGGGGCAGATATGCAGCCCTGCATCAATGGCCGGCCAATAGAGATGTACCGGCCAGTAAAAGTTAACAGTGGCGACAGACTTACTTTTACCGGTCTTAAAAACGGATGCCGCACCTACATCGCATTTGCCGGAGGGCTGGATGTGCCGATGGTTATGGGGAGCAGATCTACATACCTGCGCGCAAAAATTGGAGGTTTAGAGGGCAGGCCCCTTAAGGCTGGAGATGTTATTCCATTGGGATCTTTTACCAATCTGGCAGGCAATAATAGCTCCCCAAAAATCACGAGTATAATTCCAGACTACCAAACAAAACGGCCAATCCGAATTATTCCAGGCCCTGAGCTCCAACGACTGGATTTTGAAGGAATCCGCACCTTTCTCACCACCGAATACACTGTCTCTGCGAACAGCGACCGAATGGGGCTCAGGCTTGATGGTCAACCCATACACATTAAGGGGGCCGAAGGTCACGATATTATCTCTGCCGGAGTTTCATTTGGAACAATTCAACTGCCTGGTAACGGCCTGCCAATCATTCTAATGTCAGATCGTCAAACAACCGGCGGCTACGCACGAATTGCAAATATATTGACAGAAGAGCTGCCCAGAGTAGCACAACTCAAACCGGGAGATAAAATAAGGTTTGTGGAATATAGCGGCGAAAAACACCCGAAATCCTTGTAAGATCCCGGGTGCACTCACCACTAAACACAACCTAAAAATTACTCAAATACCAACCCCTCAGCCCAATATCATTCCTAACACCAGGTGTATTCTAGATACACCACATTAGGTTCCAAGTTCTCTTGGCAATGTCACTATTTAGCCAGGTCAATCAACACAGATTTTGTCTGTGGGTTTGATGGACGAATGGTCATATTTTTATAGATCTTACCATCTTTTCCAATCATTGTGAAGTGTGGTATTCCGCTTATTTTGTAATATTTGCGGATATCGGGATATTTATCGCCGGCAAATAACTGATACCCCTCCATCTTCATATCCTTCACCATCTGTTTCCATTTGTCCTTGTCTGCCGCCTGATCTGTAGAGACGCATATCATTACAATATCCTTGTTGTCTTTTAACTCCTCTTTTAGTTTATTCATATGAGGAATCTCTGCCCTACAAGGTGCGCACCAGGTTGCCCAAAAGTCAATATATACAACTTTGCCTTTAAAGCTGCTCAGAGTTACCATATTTCCATTAACATCCTCAAGGGTAAAATCGAATGCAGGAGCGTCACTTCCAAACTGTTTTGCATCTGCAAGAATCTTCTCGGCCTGTGCAAGGAATTTTGGATTTTTAACACTCTCCCGGAATGCTGCCATAACAGCCTCCCTTCCCGAAGGGGATTCATCCTTTAGGTATTTGTTGGTGTAATGATAGATAAAGTACTCCTTAATCTCCGGATTTATGACTGTGTTTTTTATATGATCAAACGAGTTTAATAAGAATGATTTATCATTTTTAACCTTTTTAATCTTCTCATTTAAAGCATATTCTGCAAAACTCACATACTGTGGGATACCCAAAAGGAAAGGGTCGTTCCACTCGATTTGCTCAAATAAAGTCTCCATATGTGCACGCCAGTCTGCCTCCTCCTTGAATTCGGTTAACTTATTTGTATTAACGTGAAACTGAGGCCAGTTAATAAGCAAACTAAAATTTGCATATTTATTATATTGCTCAACCTCTTTTTTAAACAGAGGAGGCATATCGTTGTATGCCATACAAAATATCTCACTGTATCTCATTTTGGTTAAAAGAGCATCTTCCTGATACTTTTTATAAACGTGCCAAGGCATATGAAACACAATTTTTGGATCGGCAGGATAAATAAGAAACCTCATATCCAGATAATATTGCGTCTCAGGACTTCCTGAAATCAACTTCCCTGTATATGGTTGTGTTCCCAGGCTGACAGTTATGTCGCGCCCCGGTTTTGCAATAATTGGAAGATTGCAAAAACTGTATCCGAGAGAGAGTTGCGTTAATTTATCAAGAGAGATCTCTCCGTTAAATGTTCCATTTTCATTCACGGGGAATGTTTTAATTGTGCGATTGTTCTCTTTAACCTCAACCACTTTATCTTTTCCATTATACTCTACAGTTCCTTTAAAAGTAACTTTAGATTGTCCATAGCTTATTAATATTGCTATAGTAAATAAGATAGTAAATAAACTTCGCTTCATATGTAAGTACTTATTAATTAATGTTATATATAAATTCAGAATAAAAAATCATAGGCTTTAGTTTTTCCAGTGTGTACTCACCACCTTGCCGCAAACATTTGTGTAGGCGTTTTTAATGGAGAGAGTACCATCAGTAGCAACGTTCATTTCGTATATGCTGCCGGTTCTGCCTGTAGAGCCGCTGGTGCTTGTGCAGACGTGCATTATGCGCGAACTGAGGACTGCTTCGTGCCAACGGATATTATCTACGCTTTTACCTGTGCCAAAGTCGTAGATTTCACGCTCCTGGTTGAGGATACAGTCAAACACATAGACCTTACTTCCAACGGCAAAATAGATGTAGTCCTGCAAAGCGTTTCCGGCGAATGTTTTGGCTTCACGAATTTTGAATCCGGCAGGAATTGCAACCTTTTTAAGTGGAGTAACTGCCGCTTTGTTGGTCATATCAAATTTTAGATAGAAGTAGTTACCGCTGCCATCTTTGAATATGGAGTTGCAGTTGTATGTGTTACGGGCGCTTATTGTGAATTTACCCCACACAAAAGTAAGACCAACATTTGCAGGATCAAATATAGCGGTAGGTTTGGCCGCAGTTACCATTAGATTTGGTTTGGCATAATCTGCGATGTACATAAATTTCTTGTACTTGTTGTCGTAAAAGAGTTCACGCCCCAGCGCCTGGAACGAAACAGGTGAAATCTCATAGTCTCCGGGAAAAGCACTATAGAATTTTGTCTCGATACGGGTAGATACACCATCTATAGTTGTATTGTAGTTGGCATCCCTATAGTAGAGCTTGTTGTCTGCCGTTAAAAAAAGTTTTGACCCACTGGCTTGATAATCAGAGACTGAGCCGTAGTACTCCTGAACCACAAACGCTTGCGGATTGGTTATCGTAAGGTTATCATAGAAGAAATCCTTTAGGTCGGATAGCTTTTTAAAGGATGTACTGCTTATGTAGACTCCGCCTCTGGCATCGTTGCAGAGTATTGCAACATAGTCAATAGGAGCTTGGTAAGTGTACGTGATAGAGACAGGATTTGTACCTACAGCCTCTCCGTTAATGTTGTCGTAAATATCAGGGTAAACTTTTCCGCTTACTCCAATGAATGTTACATTAGCTTTGCCGTTGAGTTCGCTCAGGGCAAGAAATCCCCTCTGCAGTTCCGATGTGACCACAACATTAAATTCATACCGGTATCTCACACCGGTGTTTTTATCAAACACATTATAAGATACTTTATAACTTCCGGGGATTGTGTTTACCAATATTTTCAGGTTTCTGGTTTTAGCAAGAGTATCCGGGAAATTGTAGGTATTCATAGAGTTAAAAATTGTCCAGGAGTACTCGAGATTGGCCTCTGTTGCGGTAATAGCGCGGCTTAAAACCGGAGTTATCTTGAACGAATCCAGCATTGTTGCAATGTAATTGGCCTCAATACCGGAAATTTCCACATCATTTATCGCAGAGTAATTATAATTTCCGTCATCTTTAACACACGAAAAGAATAGTGTAGATATTGATGTACAGATTATTAATATTTTTATGATTTTCATAACTTAACTCTTTTAAAAGGTTTACTTGTTTAGAACCAAGGTAAAATACGTGCCGGTGGAACAAGGTCATTGTCCATCACAATATTGTCTTTAAAGTAGGCGTTACACTGCCAGCCGAAATTTCTCCAAAGGTTCCGCTCAACGTTGAACTCTACAAGAGTCTCCGGGAATGGCCTCCCCATTATATCCATACAGATGGCGTGCTTTGTTTTGGAGTAAATTCCGAATACCGGAGCCAGAGTTGCATCCCAAATAGATGGTTTCATAAAGATGTTGGAGAACCTTATTCTTACACTTGACTTCTCCTTAAAGGCCACAAGCAGGTCTTCACTCTCTACTATCTCGAGCGCCAAAACAAAAGCACCCGAATTGAGGTCTGCGTGTTTTTTCAAAATAATTGGCAGCTTATAGTCAAAGGTATTTAAGCCAAACTGATAGGAAGGCTTGATAGCCTCAAAGTGGCTGCCAGATATTGCTGTTGTCTTCTCGGGAACTACCCTCAAAACAACTTTTGCGGGAGTGGTGAGCATATTACCCAGTAGGCGAACATTAAGGAAAACAGTATCCTGTTCTCTGTTTTTGCCTATAAAAGAGTAGGTAACACTATCTGCAGTAGAGTTATATTCAGAAAAATATATTGCGTGTTCACCCGAATACAACCCTTGAATATCATTTTCACAAGATGTTATTAATAAGCAAGAAATAATACCTATTAATAATGTAATTATCTGCTTCATATATTATAAGTTTTACAATATTTGATGTTGTCATTATTAATTGTTGAACTCCTTCTCTTTGTCCGGAACCGGGAGTACATACTCTTTATTGTCAACCGCTGTTCCCCAGTAAGGGATATTCCCATACCCTTTTCTTTTGAAGAAATAGAACAACTGTCCCTCGCCAAGAAACTCTTTTACATACTCTTTATGAATCTCATCCGAGAGAACTGCATTTGAAGGCAGTGCGGGAAGACCCCTGTTGGTGCGTATTGTATTAAGATATTCCAGTGATTTTACAGGATCGCTATCAATGGTGCACTCTGCACCGATAAGGTACATCTCGGCCAGTTTGAGGACAGGAATTCCGCTTAATGTGTTGAACTTAGTGATATAGTTGTCGTCTGTTTTGCTCATCCAGTCCAGATATCTCCAGTCCGAAGCTCCCCCGCTTGAGGTCTCATATAGCTCCATAGTTCTCTGGATACTCACCTTTAGGATATTGTTATTGTTTGCAGATGCTATATCGAAGTAGTCGGTTACCTTGCTCTTCATATATGGATCTATCACCATAAAAACTCCAAAGATTCTCTCACGTGAGTAGAAGTAGTAGTAGAACTGGGTTTGTTGCGACCACGAAATCTTCGTTTTCGCGTGATCTGTTGTAATCTCATCTACATACCCAAGTGCTGCCACCTTTTCTCCCATATATAAACTTAGTCTTGCAAGCAGAGCCGTTGCTGCATAGTAGTTGAACCAGGCCTTCCTGTCTGCTACAGTGTATGAGAGAGAGCCATCAATAGTTTCGTCCACCGGTCCCATTAGGTCAAACTCTTTAAGCAGCTCCCTTGCTGCGAGAAGATCCTGTTTAATTCTGTTACAAACAGCATCGATAGAAGAGAATGGAATTCTCACATTTGTGAACTTATCTACATAAGGTATTCCGGGCAGATTTTTAGTTGTTGTACCATAGGAAGGAGCGAACATCCTAAGCAGGTCAAAGTGCATAAATGCTCTCAGGGCCAAAGCCTCTCCCTTTACCCGGTTGTAGTTATTATCTGTAAAAATATCTTTATCTGCATCAATATTGTCAAGGATCACATTACAGTTTGCAATGTTATTGTACATTGAGTTCCAGATATTTGTTATTATTCCTTTGGTAGCGGTCTCTTCGTAATTGTACTTTGAGGCATTTGCATATTTGTGCAGAGGTGTGCTTGGGATGTTATTATAATATTGAGCAAGAACATCCATAAAGCCATATGTTAACTCCTGTCCGTAGAGACGATCGTTTACCATTCCGATATAGACCCCATTTAAAACATTCAGGTAGCCACCCTCTGTTTTAAATAAATCCTCTTTCTTAAGCGAAGATTTAGGGGAGATGTCCAGCCATTTGTTGCAGCTTGAGAGCAGCAAAACGGTTGACAGCGTGACAAATAATATTTTAGTATATGTTTTCATATCTCTATAATTTTTTTAGATGCCAATTTGAAATGTTAAAGTGAAGCTTCTGGCAAACGGATAACTTAGGCCTCTCTCTTGTTTAACTGTAGAAATATTAAACACTTCGTTGGCGTAAAAAATAATCTTTAGCCTCTGGAGCTTAAGTCTCTCAAGTTGCTTTTTTTCAAATTCATATGATACATTTATTGAGTTCAGTCGGATGTAGTTATCATCCTCAATAAATCTTGATGTCGGTTTTGTGATGCTCAGGTCTGTGATGTTTTTAAATCTGGAAATATCTCCCGGAACTTTCCATCTGCCTTCAAATACCCGGCGATCTACATTGAATTTAGGGTCTGCATTCTCAACCCTGTCTACCAGTGTCTGGTTATAGGTCTCGCCTCCCAGGCTGTAAAGCAGATAGAGATTAAGTTGCCACTGTTTGTAAATGAATTGTGTCCCGATATTTCCAAACAGATCGGGGGTCATTGTCCCACCAACAATCTGGTCTGCGGCACTCCAGGTGGTTGTGTATTCACCGTTGAGTTTCCGGAAAACCTCGCTTCCTGTTGCAGGATCTATCCCCATAGATGGAACAACCCAGATAGATTTCATATCCTGTCCCTCAATGAAACGGACTTTAGGTTTACTTGATACAATTGCATCTTGTTGAGTGTTCCAGGCATCAAGAGAGTTGGAGATTTTGAGCAAGGTGTTTTTATTGTGAGCAGCGCTCCCAAAAATAGACCAGTACATCCCTTTCGAATTGTTGGAGACTATTCCGATGTTGAGTTTAATCTCATACCCGCTATTCCTTACCTGCCCCAGGTTCTCTGTGTAAGAGGAGAATCCGAGAGATGGCGGTAGTGTTACCTGGGTAAGTGCATCTTTTGAGTCATCAATGTAGTAGTCAAAAGTTGCTGTGAAGCGTTTGCTAAAGAGCTCCAGGTCCATACCAATATTATTTTTGCGGGTTCTCTGCCATTTGAGATTTTCATTTCCCATTGCGGTTAACTGAGCACCTGCATAGTTTCGCTGATAGTAGTAGTTACGGATGTAGTCAAACATTGTGAGACTCTGGTTCGGGTTGTAGTTCTGGCTTCCGGTAAATCCGGTAGAAGCTCTTAGCCGGAGCATTGTTATAACCTTCGAGTCCTTGAGAAAATCTTCGTAATGAATGTTCCAACCCACACCTGCAGACCACAATTTTGCCCATCGGTTGTTGGCTCCGAATTTTGAAGAACCATCTGCACGACCAGAAAAATCTACAAAATATTTGTTTTTCCAAGAGTAATTAAGTGTTCCGAAAAATCCTGCAGATCTTAGAATATCTTCCGAACCGCCCGGTTTGATACCACCGGAACCGGTAGAGACCATATCGTAAGAGGTACCAAAGCTTGGATATGCAAGGAGGCTGTTTGGAAATCCTCTTGTCTGGAAAACATTTAGGTCTCCCCTTTGAGTAATTATCTCAACCCCTCCGTTAAATGTAACGTAGTGGTCTTTAATTTCTTTAAAATAGGAGAAGACAGAGTTTGCATTGAATGAAACACCCTCTCCGTACTCGTTTCTGTAAATCCCTGCTTTATCTTTTTCGGAACCAATCTGGCTGTTATAAAAATCCCGGAAAGATGTATGATCTGCAGGGTAAAACAGTTTGTTATTTGAAACTTTTTTACTGAAAGCGACAGTGTTTTTAAGTTTGAT